>Ga0180007_10000773_pt1 | contig 49316 bp, 45 predicted proteins | sample MM_PC_MetaG_FD_121122 | JGI IMG/M metagenome (GOLD analysis project Ga0180007, IMG submission 121122) | Groundwater microbial communities from the Aspo Hard Rock Laboratory (HRL) deep subsurface site, Sweden - MM_PC_MetaG | ecosystem: Environmental > Aquatic > Deep subsurface > Groundwater... | reverse complement strand
CCGACGAGGAGAGCTCCTCGACGGAGGCCGATTGCTCGGCCGCGCCCTGGGACATCTCCTCGCTCGTCGCCCCTAGCTCCTTCGACTGCCCGGCTAGCGCCACGGTAGAGGCCCTGATATCGACGATGATCGACGCCAGCCTCGCCTGCGTCGCGCCCAGCGCCTTGGCGGCCTCTCCGAGCTCGTCCGTGCGCCTCATCGCCTTGGCCATCGACGCGGCCGAGGCCGCGTCGCCAGAGCCGAGCCGGCCCTCGGCCAAGCGTACGAGCCCGTCCGTTACGACGCGCACGGGTCCCGTGACCATAGCCCCTATGCCTACCGAGACCATGGCCGCCAGGGCCAAGGCCGCCGCGGCCCCGATCATCTGATCGACGGCCAGCCTGCGCGCGGTCGCCTCGAGCTCCACGGTCGGCGCGGATACTCCCAACCGCCACCCGGGGGTGCCGGGCACGGAGGCGCCTACGAGCGTCATGGCGGTTCCGTCGGGCTTCGCGTACGTCGAATGGGCGCGTTCGGCCGCTAGTATGCCGGCGGCGGCCGCCTGGAGCCCGGTGTAGCCCGACTCGTCGGACCTGAGGGTATCCAGGGCCATAATGGCCTTAGGGTCGGGATGCGCGATGACGAGGCCCCGCTGGTCTATTATCCATCCGTACCCCGTCTTCCCGAGCGTGACGCTACCCGAGAACGACCCGAGGTACTCGAGGGAGACGACCGCGCCGAGCAGGCCCGGGCGCGAATCGCCGGCGGACTCGACGCGGCGAGCGAAGACGATGACGGCCTTGCCGTCGGTCTTCGACAGCACGGCGTCGGACACGACGGACGGCTTCCCCTCGAGGACGGCCTGCTTGAAGTATTCCCGGTCGGCGATGCTGCCGGTAGCGCCCTCGGACGTACGGAAGGCGCCGGACGAGTCGGCTACGAGCACGAAGCGCACCTCGGGGGGCATGCGGCTCGAATATTCCTCGATGAAGGCCGTCGAGCCGGACCTGGCCGCGTCGAGCGCCATGAAGTCCAGCAGTAGGCCTATCTTCTCGATCATCCGACCGAGCTCGTCCGCCCTCGCGGCGGTAGCCGCCTCGGCTGACGCATACGTCTCGGCGCGGGTCATGCGCCCGACGACGACGACCGACACGGCCGTCAGTCCCGTTAGCGCGGCGGCGACGAAGACGCCGATTATAACGGCGATAGTCGCGGCTAATCGCGTTTTTCTCATCATTCTGCCTTTCTCTACGAGCGGCGTACTATTGATGCGAGACGAAAGGTGCGATACCGCAAATAATGATAAAAAGGACTATAGTGCAGGCTTTAGCAGAGCGCAAACGCTAGGCCGAGAATTCGTACGCTAGATTACCGATATCCGCGCGACCGTCAGGCAGCGCCCGCCCTCGCCAATCTCGAACACGGCGCCCGACACGATCGAAGGGCCCTCGGCGACCTCCATCTTTATAGGCATCTGGCTCAGGTTGCGCTGAAGGCACCCGTCGACCTTGACCCCGATGATCGAGTCGACGGGCCCGGTCATGCCGAGGTCGCCTATGTATCCGCAGCCCTTGGGCAGTATCCTCTCGTCGGCGGTCTGCACGTGCGTATGGGTACCGGCGAACGCGGCTACGCGGCCGTCCAGGTACAGGGCGAGCGCCTCCTTCTCGGAGAACGACTCGGCGTGGAAATCGACGACGGCTATCGTCCCGGGCGCGAGGCCGGCCAGCAGCTCGTCGGCGCGGGAGAACGGCGAATCGATGGCGCTCATGCCCTCGCGGCCCTGCAGGTTTATGACGGCCCATGACGCGCCGTCCTTCTCGACCTCGAAGAGGCCTTTCCCCGGGGCCATCGCGGGGTAGTTCGCGGGCCGTAGGATACGGGGATCGCCGTCCAGCAGCTCGGCCGCGCCTTTCTTCTCCCAGATATGGTTGCCGCTCGTGATGACGTCCACGCCGGCCGAGAAGAGCAGGTCGGCCGTCTCGTTCGTGAGGCCGAAACCCGCCGCGGCGTTCTCCCCGTTCGCTACGACGAGCGCTATGCCGCGCTCCCGCCGCAGGCCGGGGAGCCTATCGGCGACCGCCTTGATCCCCGCGTCGCCGATCACGTCGCCCAGCATCAGAATCCTTCGGAGCTCCGCCATCGGGCATCCCTTCCGCGGCCAACGCCGCCCGTAAAGAACGGGCCGTCCCGAAGGACGGCCCGCTTAGTTCTACTGCTCGCGATCGCGCTAGCTATCGCGCGTACTCCACGATGCGGGTCTCGCGGATGATGGTCACCTTGATCCTGCCGGGATAGCGCATATCCGTCTCTATCTTCTTGGCGATGGACTTGCACAGGTCCTTGGCGTCGTCGTCCGAGACCTTCTCGTTGTTGACTATGATCCTCAGCTCGCGGCCGGCCTGGATGGCGTACGCCTTGTCGACGCCGGAGAAGCTCTCCGCGATGCCCTCGAGGCTCTCGAGGCGCTTGACGTAGTTGTCGAGCGTCTCGCGCCTGGCTCCCGGCCTCGCCGCCGAGATGGCGTCGGCTATCTGGCATAGCACGCTCTCCAGGCAGATAGGCTCGACGTCGGCATGGTGGGAACCGATCGCGTTGACGACGCGGGGATCCTCGCCGAGCTTGCGGGCCAGTTCCATGCCTATCTCGGCGTGGTTCTGGTCCGAATCCGACTCGACGCCCTTGCCGATATCGTGCAGGAGGGCGCCGCGCTTGGCCAGGTCCCTGTTCGCGCCGATCTCGGCGGCGAGCATGCCGGCTATGACGGCGACTTCCTTAGAATGCGATAGCACGTTCTGGCCGTAGCTGGTCCTGTAGTGCAGGCGCCCCAGGGCCCTGATGAGCTCGGGATTCAGGTTGTGGAGGCCGAGGTCGAAGACGACCTTCTCGCCCTCCTCGAAGATCTTCTGCGATATCTCGCGGCTAACCTTCTGGACGACTTCCTCTATGCGGGCCGGGTGGATGCGCCCGTCCGAGATGAGCCGCTCGAGGGACACCCTCGCGATTTCCCTGCGCACCGGATCGAAGCACGAGATGACCACGGCCTCGGGCGTATCGTCGATGATGACGTCGACGCCGGTCAGCGTCTCGAGGGTGCGGATGTTGCGGCCCTCGCGGCCGATGATACGGCCCTTCATCTCGTCGCCGGGTAGCGACACGCTCGTGACGGTCACCTCGGCGGTGACGTCGGCGGCGAGGCGCTGCATCGTCGTGACGAGTATGTCTCGCGTCCGCTTCTCGGCGCCGGTCTGCGCCTCCTGCTCGATCTTATTGAGCAGGGCCTGGGCGTCGTGGCGAGCCTCGTTCTCGAGCCCTTGGATAATGAGGCGCTTGGCTTCTTCCGGGCTAAGGCCGGAGATGCGCTCCAGCTCCTTGCGGTAACGCTCCTCCTGCCCCGACAGGAACTCTTCCTTAGCGCTGATAGCCTTATTGCGCTCCGCTAGGGCCTCGTCCTGTTTCTCGAGGGTCTCTACTTTCTTATCTAGGTTCTCTTCTTTCTGTAAGAGCCTGCGTTCGTAACGCTGTATCTCGGCTCTGCGTTCACGGGTATCCCGCTCCTGCTGGTTTCTCTCCCTGATGAGCTGATCTTTGGCCTCGAGCAAAATCTCGCGCTTCTGCGCCTCGGCCTGTTTTACCGCTTCTTGCGTTATACGCGCCGCCTTCTGTTCAGCGGCCGTAAGTTGAAATCTGGCATATAGCCATCGGATCATCCATCCCAGGAAAAGACCAGCAAGAGGAAGGGCTATATACAGTATAGCCATCGTATCCTCCTGTTTTAATAGAATATCAGCATCATTATAGTGAACGATCGACCTTTGTCAAGAAAACATGAAGGCCCCGGGGAAGGCCGGAGGCGCCGGCGCTATGACAACCGTCGTTGACGGCTAGCAAAACGCGTATTATAGTCGGCTATCATCGTCGCGAATCGTTAAGGCGATAACGGCGGTACTCAGCCCGCGTCGGCGGGCCGAACCATACCCGGCGTACAAGCCGATGCACGGAGATTCGTATCATGTCGAAGAAAATCTATGTCGGTAACATGAATTACGCTACGACGGAGGATAGTCTCCGCGAGCTTTTCAGCCAGTTCGGCGGAGTCGAATCTGTCGCCGTTATCATAGACCGCGCGACCGGCAGGGCGAAGGGTTTCGGTTTCATAGAGATGGAGAACGACGACGCGGCCCAGGCCGCGATCCATACGCTAGACGGGCAGGAATTCGAAGGGCGCAAGCTACGCGTCAACGAGGCCCAGGAAAAACCGCGCGACTCGGCGCCCAGGCATTACTAGAGCGTACAATCCGGAAAGGGCTCCAAGCCTAGCGAGGCTCCGACGAGGCGGAATCGCTCGGGTATAGGGGCCCTGAATACGGACGGCTCGTCGGCCCCGGGCAAGCGTATTCGTAGCTCCAGGGCGTGCAGCATGAGCGTAGCCTCCGGGAATCGCCTGTCGGGCTCTCCGTAGATAGGATCGCCTAGTATAGGGCACCCTAAGGCCTTGCAATGGACGCGGAGCTGATGAGTGCGGCCCGTCCGCAGCCCGAGGGCCAGCACCGCATAGCCTCCCGCCTCGGCCACTACCCTCCATTCGCTTATAGCCCGCTTGCCTATACCCTCCTCGGAGGGGGCGAAGCGCTTCCTATCCTTAGGATCGCGCGCGAGCCAGCCTTCGAGCCTGCCGGAATCGGACTTCGGCCTTCGCCTGACGATAGCCGCGTACGTCTTGACCGTCGTCCTGGCGCGGAACTGGGCGGCGAGGAGCTCCTGGGCCGCCGCGGTCTTGCCCGCGACTATGACGCCGGAGGTATCCTTGTCGAGGCGATGCACTATCCCGGCTCGCGCGGGCGCCGCCAGGCCCGAGGCCTCGAACCTGCCCAGCAGGGCGTTCGCTAGCGTCCCGCTCCAATTGCCGTGGGCGGGATGCACGACCATGCCCGCGGGCTTGTCGATCACTATGACCGAGCCGTCCTCGTACAGCACCGACAGGGGAATATGCTCCGGCGACGAGGCCGACGAGCGGTCCTCCTCGTCGCGGAGCAGGACGACGAAGGCCTCGCCCTCCTTGAGTGGCCTCGAGGGCTTGGCGTCCCTCCCGTTTACGGAAGCGGACATGAAACGGGCCTTGAACTGGCTGCGGCTTACCGCGCCCAGCTCGTCGGCGACGTATCGGTCCAGCCGAGCCGAGCCGCCGGGACCTACCGTCCCCTCTAATCTAGCCATCCGGGATTCTCCGTGTCTCGCCACTTTACCCGTTGCCGGATAACGATCTATACTGACCGGATCGTAGTATATACTAGTTGCAGCGATCGTTGGGAGACGCCAATATCATGTGGGAGCCATACGACGTTCCGAGGAGCGAGGGAACGAGGATACATCGCATCGGCGACGCGCTCGTCTGCATAGCCGTGGAGATGACGGGCGCGGGCGACCTTCTCGCGGCGATGCCCGTCTACCCGGAAGCGGGTACGCAGAAGAAATCGCTCCGAAAAAAGGCGGACCACGCCATCGCGCTCCCCCCCCTCGAGGACGGAGCGTGGAGCAGGTTCTTCATCGGCAAGGCGGAAAGCTACGAACTATCGCCGGGATACCCGCCCCTCCCCGCCTGCGTTAGCCTGAAGGAAACCTTCTCGCTTCCCCCCGGGGCCACGCTCGACGGCTGGATCTTCTCCCGCGTAGAGGCCCGCGTGCTAGTAGCGGGGAATGAGTTAGCGTCGTTCCCCCTCGTAAAGCCGTACAAGACCCTATACGGCACTCCCGATGCCGGGGTCGTCTGCAGGCACGACGAGGCTCAGTTCCTCGCGTCTAACGAACCGATGTTCGACTCGCTCGTGACCGATCCCGGACTCGTGGCGCATCCCGTCAGGCTGAAGAACGCCTCCAGCGAGCCGGTACGCGTCACGGAACTGTGCATCTACGGCGAGCAGCTGTCTATCTTCGGCGTCGGCACGAATATGCAGAGCGAACGGCTCCTATTTATTTTCAGCTCGTCGGGCGTGAGGATGAGCCTGGACGGGCAAGGCCCGCTCCCTAGCGGGGCGACGGTGCTAGCCAAGCCGAAGGTCTCGGGCGAGGAACGATTCATCGTGCGCTCGTTCGAGCTCTTCAAGGCCATAACGAGGTTATGATGGGAGAAGAAGGCGCGGCGATAGCCGAGGCGGCACCGGTCGCCACCGAGGCGGCCTCGAGGCTCCGGGAATTCTTCCCGTCTACGGGACCGCTGGGACGGTTGTTCACCATGGATACCGCCATAATCGTGGTACGAGTGCTCATCACCCTCGTCCTCAGCCTCGTGTTCGTAGGCCTCGTCGTCACTATCCTGCGGAAGGTATCGAAGAAGCGGATGGACGCCAGGACCGGAGGCCTCTTCGTGAAGGTGGTCCAATACCTCGGCCTCGCCTTCGTCGCCTTCGCCGTCCTCGACGCCGCTAACGTGAACCTGTCCGCCCTGCTCGGGGCGGCCGGCATCGTCGGAATAGCCATAGGCTTCGCGGCACAGACCTCCGTCTCCAATTTCATAAGCGGCATCTTCATCGTGTCGGAGAAGACGTTCACCCAAGGCGACGTCCTTAGCGTCGACGGCACCTCCGGAATCGTCTATTCCATAGACGCGTTCTCGATCAAGCTCAGGACCTTCGACAACCAGCTCATCAGGATACCTAACGAGACCCTCATCAAGACGAAGATGGCTAACATCACCCGATTCCCGGCGAGGCGCCTCAATATCGACATCCTGGTTACCTACGACAGCGACATAGAGCGCACCAGGGACGTGCTCCTGGAGGTCGCGGCCAAGAACCAGGACGTGCTCAGGAACCCCGAGCCCGTCTTCATGGTCAAGGAATACGGCGACAACGGCATAGAGCTGTTCTTCGGCGTCTGGTGCGCCTCGGACGAGTGGTTCCAGGGCAATAACAGCATGAAGATAGACATAAAGAAACGGCTGGACGCGGAAGGCATACAATTCGCCTATCCGACGGTCACCGTATACTCCAAGAAGGCTTGATCGCCGCCGTGGCCCGCGGAAGTACCGGCGTTTCCATTTGACTCGGAGCGGGGAATGACGTATCGTGTCATCGCTTAAGCGTCGAAAGGAGAACCCATGAATAACGAGAACGCCCTCGCGAAGGTAAGCCTCTTCGCCAACCTCGAGCAGAGGTATATCAAGGGCATCGCCCAAATATGCACGGAACGCGACTTCGCGGCCGGGGACCACCTGATGAAGCAGGGAGAGGACGGCATCGGCCTCTTCATCATCCTGTCGGGCAAGGTGAAGATCGAGAAGACGAACGCGTCGGGCGCCTCCGTGGAGATAGCCTCTAACGGACCGGGAGATATAATGGGCGAGCTGGCCGTGCTCGACGGCGCGAAGCGCACGGCCACGGTCACGGCCACCGAGCCCACCAAGTGCCTCGTCCTGGCCTCGTGGGAGTTCACCTCGTTCATGAAGGCTCACCCGGAGGTGGCCATCCATATCCTGCCTATCGTGGTCCAGCGCTTCAGGGAGACGAACGACGCCCTGATAGGCGTCTCGGGAGTCAGGTCCTAAGCCCCGGGATCCCACGCGAAGCGGCGTAGCACGGCCTCGTGGTCGAGGGCGGCCGCCCCGCCCTCGACCACCATGTCGGCGACGGCGAAGTCCTCCGGCCCGGGCGAGCCCGGCGCCGGCAGGGCGACGCAGGCCATGCCGGCGGCCAGGGCCGCGGCCACGCCGTACCGGGAGTCCTCGAGCACGAGGCAGGCCTCCGGCGCGACCCCGCAGCGCCTCGCCGCCTCTATGAATATATCCGGCGCCGGCTTGCCGCGCGGCACCTCGGCGGACGAGACCCGTACGGGGAATAGACCTCCCAGGCCGCTCGCCTCGAGCATGACCGCGATGACGTCGGGGGAGGAGCCCGAGGCTATGGCCAGCGGGACGCCCATCCCGGCGAGCGCCTTGGCCAGGGCGACGGAGGCCGGGAACGGCGCGACGCGGGCCGGGGCGAACCGGGAGTAGGCCTCGTCCTTGAGCCTTATTCTCTCCTCGAGCGGCACGTCGCCCAGGGGGCTGTCGGGGAATGAGCGCGCCAGCGCCCTCATCATCTCCATGGAGCCGCGCCCGATGAACGAGGCGTTCAAAGCCTCGTCGTAATCGATGCCGTACGCCGACAGGAAGGCCCTGTCGCTCTCGAAATACGCGGGCTCGGAATCCAGGAGCGTCCCGTCCATGTCGAATAGCACAGCGGCGACTCGCCTGCGGGCCGCCGCGCCGTTCTCGTCATCGATCACCGTCGGAGGCCTTCCTGCCCGGCCGGGCGCGTACTATCGAGAACAGGCGCCGCGCCAGCCCGAGCTTCCCGAAGGTCAGCCACCATAGCGCCGCCGCGGCGAGTACGGCGGGCACTCCGTAGACGACGAGGCCCACGAGGACGACGAGCCCCGATCGCAGCGCGCCCGCGAAGCCTGCGAACAGGCGCGACAGCGACTCCCCGAGGGTAGGCTCGGAAGGATCCGAGGACCGCGTCGCCCTGATCGACAGCGTAAGCGTCGCGAGCTCGATCCGCTCGCCCAGGTCCCGGAACGAGCCCTCGAGCCGCTCTATCTCGCCCGTCGTCTCGGAGAGGCGGGCCTCCACGGCGAGCATGTCCTCGACGCTCGAGGCCTTGCGCAGGTACTCGCGGTACCGCTCCTCGAGGAGGCGCGCGTTCTTGAGCCTACCCGCCAGGTCGAAATAGCTGTCGGTCACGTCCTGGGCCGAGACCGAGCGGGATCGGGTCTTCCCCGCGCCCGCCATCTCGTCCATCAACGGCTCCAGGAAGGCTACCGGCACCCTCAGCTCCAGGTACACCGACGACTCGTCGGCCTGGCGCACGGCCGCGTAGCCGCCGGCCTTCCGGACCGCGAGCAGGGCGGCTTCCTCGGCGGCGGTGGGGTCGTCTACCTCGACGCTCATGTCGGCGCGATAGACGAGCTTCCTGCCAGCTACGTCGGGTCGATCGGGCGTCGCCGAATCCTCGGCCGGGGACCCGGCGAGGAGGCTCATCGAGGCCCTCTTCGCCCGGCCGCCAGCGGGAGCCGCGGGCGCCGCCTCGGCGAGCGCCATCTCGTAGGACCCGGCCGTATCGCTACGGGCGCACGAGGCGCCCAGGGCCAAGGCCGCGAAGGCCGCGACAGTCGCCGCGGCGAGCGCTGCAGTACGTCTATGCATCGTTCCTCTCCATTCGTTAGTCGCCGAGGCCGGCCTCGTCTCGGCCGGCGTCTGCTCGGCCGGCGTCGACGCGGCGGCCGGATCTCGTGGGCGGGTCGTAATATTCCACGTTCCATAGGAACAATCCCCGGGCCGGTGCGGTAACGCCGGCCCGCCCCCTTTCGCGCGACTCGAGGATATCTCGCATCGCCGTCTCGGGGGCTCCGGAGGCGTCCAGTTCAACGAGAGTGCCCACTATCGAGCGGACCATGCGCCACAGGAACGCGTTGGCGGCTATGTCGAAGACCAGGGCGTCGCCCTCGGCGTAGAAGGCGGCGTGATGCAGGTACCGCATGCGGCTATCGCTCGGGTCCTTGGCCGCCGCGAAGGCGTCGCAGTCTACCTCGCCGCGCAGGCACGAGGCGAGCCGGTTGAGCCGCGCCATATCGGGCCGCTTAAAGACGCGCCAGGCGAAGCGATCCTGATGGGGTAGCTGGGCCGGGCCTACCCGGATGTAGTACTTGTAGCGGCGGAGCCTGGCGTCGAAGCGCGCGTGGAAGTCGGGATGGGCGTCCGCGGCCCTGACTATCCGTACGTCGGGGGGCATGAGCCTGTTAAGCGCGGGCTCGAATCGGTCGGCGGGAATGCTCGCGATGTCGGTTACGAAATGCGCGACCTGCCCCGCCGCGTGCACGCCCGAGTCCGTGCGCCCGGCGCCTACTATCGGCACGGGATGCCCGTGCATCCTGGCGAGCGCCGACTCTATCGCCTCCTGAACCGTCCGGCATCCCGACTGCCTCTGCCAGCCGCAGAAATCGGTGCCGTCATAGCCGACGACGAGCTTGACGACGCGGTCACTCATCCTCTTCGTCGCCCTCCTGAAGCTCGGCCTTGAGCCTATCGTACAGGTCGCGGGCCTTCTCGAGGAGGGGGCCGGGCTTGGACTTGTTCTTCTTGCCGAAGCCGAACATCCTGGCCACCGAGGTCTTGGCGGCCTTCAGCCGCTCGCGCCTGACGGCGGGATCGTCCGTCGGGCCGTACTTGAGCTCGAGTATGGCTGCCATATAGAGGACGCCCTCGTGGCCGTAGTTCTTATCGGTATCGGGGCCGAGGTTCCGCTGGGAGGAGTACGGCTCCTTGCCGTTCTGCTCCAGCTCTATGGCCGCGCGGTAGTAGAAGCGGGCCTTGCGGTATAGGAGGCCGACGACGTAATCCCAGTTCTCGTTGGGGGCCTTGGCGTGCAGCTCGTGGCATAGCCAGGCGGAGCGCACCGAGGCGATGGCGCACTTGATGGTAGGCGCGAATTCCTTGGAGAAGGTATCGTAGGAGAGCAGGGCCAGGTAATAGCTCGCGGCGCCCTCGAGCACGCCCCTGGGCGATTGATAATCGAGGGGGGAGAAGATCCGCTGGACCTCCTCGACCCGTGAATCGATGCGCTCCCTGAGGACCTCGGCGAATTTCTGGCCCGCCGGCAGGAAGTCCTGCCTGAAGGCGGCGTAGAAGCACGACGGGCAGACCTCGAGCTCGTAGACCAGCGGCAGGACCTCGCCGAACGCGTGGAGCGGCTTATAGGTCCTATGGAGCTCGTCGGTCATCTCGTCGGCGCTCACGCGGCCCGAGAACAGCTCCTCGCGATGGAAGCTCGCGTCGCAAACGGGGCAGCGCGTAGGTTCCTTGGCGTAGAAGGTTACCTTACGGTCCTTCCCGGGCTTCTTGGCGGTCTGTATCCTCTGCACCTAGGCCTCCAGCACTACCATGGCGATGGCGTTGTCGCTCTCGTGGGTCAGCGACAGGTGGATTGACGAGCATCCTAGAGCCCTGAACTTATCGAGGGCGCCTCCGTACAGCCTCATGTCGGGCCTTCCGTTATGGTTATTGATGACCCGGATATCGCTTAGCCGGACGCCCCTCAGCCCCGTGCCTATAGCCTTGCCGAACGCTTCCTTGGCGGCGAACCTGGCGGCGAGGGACAGCGCGGCGCTCGTGCCGCGGGAACGGGCCGAGGACAGCTCGTCTGGATGGAAGAAGCGCTCCGGCAGGCCGGGCACCGATAGCCAATGCGCTATCCTGCGGACGTGAACGACGTCCACGCCTATGCCGAGTATCACGGTACGGCCTCCTCGGGCGGGCCGTCGGCGGCCCGCTCTACCGAGACGGTAGCGACGACCGGCTGCCACGACTCGACGTCGAAGCCCGCGGGGAAGCGAGGCACGACGGCGACGGCGTACACGCCCGGCTCCTCGATATTGGACAGGTCCGCCTCCAGGGAGCCCAGCGACGGCATGAAGGCCTCGAGCTCCGAGCTCGAGGCGGCGACCCTGGCGGAGCCTATCGGCACCGGAGTCCGGAGGCTCAGCCCCTCCCGGAGGCCGACGAACAGCACCTCCAGCTCCTGGTAGTTCCGGTATACGAGGGCCTTCTTGACCTCGGCGCTGAATTCCAGGGAGTTGGCCGATAAAAGCCCGATGAGCGGGTCGCGGAGGGCGATCTTCGTCCTGACCGTGAAATTATCGGAGCGGCCGGTCAGCTCTATAGGCTCGGTGGCCGCGTCGACTATGCGGTCCATGGCGCTGGCCGGCCCCGCGACCTCGATCTTCGACGGTGAAAGCTTAAAGCCGGACAGCTCGTACCCCGGCTCCAGGTAGCCCCTGAAGCTAGGCACGACCTGTATCTCCTTGACCACCCGGGGCTCTATCGAGAGGGCGACGTCGGAGGGATCCACGCTTATCTCCAGGGGGTCGATGCCGAGAGCGCTCCCGCGCTTCTCCACCCGGACGGGCACGCGCCAGACGCCGGCGTTGGTATAGCCGCGCAGGTCGATGGTCGCCTCGAGGTCGCCCTCGAGCACGGCGTAGATGGCGTTAGACTCTCCCCTAAGCACGAGCCTGACGGTGCGGGGGTACTGGCTGGCGGGGACGAATTCCTCGTTGGACACGACTGTAAGCGGCACCGACAGAGGCCGTTCCTCGAGCCTGTTGAGCTGGTAGAAGAAGAACAGGGCGACGGCGCCGGCCAGCGACAGTATCTTCGCCGGCCAGTCCGAGACGAAGCGCTCCAGCCTGGCCTTAATCATCGAAGGGCCCCTCGTCGGTAGATGGCCTGCCCGAATAGTCGAGCAGCTGGCCCAGGCGCTTCTTGAGCGCGGGAAGGCTCAGGTTGTAATAGAGCCTCGCGTCGTAGGCCAGCGATATGGCGCCGGTCTCCTCGGAGACGATGAGCACGACCGCGTCGGCCGCCTCGGTGAGGCCCAGGGCGGCTCGGTGCCTCGTCCCGAAGCTCCGCTTTATATCGCGCTGCTCGGACAGGGGCAGGAAGCAGCCGGCCGCGACGATGCGGCCCTCCTTGATGATGAGCGCGCCGTCGTGCAGGGGCGTATCGAACTCGAAGATCGACAGGATCAGGGACGAGCTTACCTCGCCGTCTATCCTCGTCCCGCGCTCGACTATATCGTCGAGGGCGACGTACCTCACGAAGGCCAGGAGGGCCCCTCGGCGCTTCTCGGCGAGCAGCTCGGCCGCGTGGAGTATCGCGTCCAGCTGCGTCGAGCGGGGTCCCTGGCCGCGCTTGAAGATGCCGCCCTGCCCTAGCTTTATGAATATCTTGCGCAGCTCCGGCTGGAAGATGATCGCGAGCGCGATGACGAGGCCGGGGGCAAGGAGGTTGAGCACCCAGGAAAGGGTCTCGAGCTTGAGGAAGAACGCGCCGGCGTATACGACGACGAGCAGGGCCGCCCCCTTGGCGAGCTGGACGGCCTGGGTCTTGAGGAGCAGCCTATAGGTGGCGTAGATGAGGTACGTGAGTATGACTATATCGAGCGCGGGGCGCACCCAGCGGTCGAGCACGCTCGTGAACGCGAAGATACCCATCGTTCCGTCCGTCCGCCTTCCCGCGTCGCTATCCGGCCGACGGGAGGATGGGCCTCCCGGCCGCCGCGTCGAATACGGCCAGCGCCTGGACCGTCTCGGCGACGTCGTGCACCCTGAAGATCGTCGCGCCCCTCGCCCTGGCGGCGCAGGCGGCGGCCAGGCTACCGGGGAGCCTGGCGTCCGGCCCGGCGCCCGATACGGCCCCGATGAACGACTTCCGGGATAGCCCGACGAGGACAGGATAGCCCGGCTCCGCGATTTCATCAAGCCGAGAGAGCAGCGCGAGGTTGTCTTCCAAGCGCTTCCCGAAGCCTATGCCCGGGTCGACGACTATGCGGTCGCGGGCGACGCCAGCGGCGACGGCGCGATCGGCGGCCGACAACAGGAAATCCAGCACCTCGCCGACGCAGTCGACGTACCACGGCGAATCCTGCATATGGGCGGGAACGCCTTTCTTATGCATGAGCACGACGGGAACGCCCCTCGAGCCGCACAGCGGCGCGAGGGCGGGGTCGTCCATGAGGGCGGCCACGTCGTTCACGATGTCGGCTCCGGCGTCAAGAGCGGCCGCGGCCACCGCGGCTTTCCTCGTATCCACCGATATCGCGACGTCCCAGCGGGCGCGAACGGCCTCGATCACGGGCACGACGCGGGATATCTCCTCGTCGGCGCCGACGTACTCGGAGCCCGGCCTCGTGCTCTCTCCGCCCACGTCTATGACGGAGGCTCCCGCCTCGAGCATCGAGGCTACGGCGTCGACGGCGGCCGCGACGTCGGAGACCCTGCTTCCCGCGTAGAACGAGTCCGGCGTCGCGTTGACGATGCCCATGACGACGGCGCGGCCGTCGAGGTCCAGGCTGCGGCCCCTCGGGAGGGCCAGCGAGCGAGGTGTCATGCCGGGCCCGCCGCGGAGCCCGAGGCCGCTATCGCAGGTTCCTCGCCAGCGAGCGCCGCGAGAGCCGTCCGCGCGAGCGAGGCGGCCGACAAGCCCGCCTGGGCGAGCAGCTCGTCCCGCTTGGCCTGCGGGAGCGGCCTCTCGCCGAAGCCCAGGGCGACGGCCCTGCGGCCCGAGGCGAGGATGGCGGCGGCGAGGTCGGCGACGGCGCCGCCGGTCAATACGCCCTCCTCCGCTAGCACGACGAGGCTATAGCGGCGGGCCATCTCGACGACGCCCCCCGTATCGAGCGGCTTCAGGAACCGAAGGTTATAGACGTCGGCGGCGACCCCCTCAGAGGCGCAGGCGTCGGAAGCGGAGAGAGCCTCGTCGACGAGGGCGCCGGAGGCGATGAACAGCAAGGGCGCCGAGGACTCGCTACGCCTGACATAGACGCCCTTCCCGGCCGTGAACGGCTCGGCGAAGGCGGGCCGCTCGGCGGGGCAGACGGCCTTGGGGTACCTGACGATGGACGGCCCGTTGTTCGCGAGCGCCCAGTTCAGGGCGAGGCGCAGCTCCCCGGCGCTGGCGGGCGCCACGATCGACATGCCGGGCACCGCGCGGAAGGCCTGTATATCGTAGAGGCCCTGGTGCGTCTCGCCGTCGTCGGGTACCGCCCCGGCCCTATCGACCGCGAAGACCACGGGAAGGCCCGAGAGCGCTACGTCGTGGTGCACCTGGTCGAAGGCGCGCTGCAGGAAGGTCGAGTACAGCGCCACGACGGGCCGGAGCCCTCCAGCGGCCATGCCCGCCGCGAAGGTCACGGCGTGCTCCTCGGCGATGCCGACGTCGAACAGCCTATCGGGGTAGCGGCGATGGAACTCCGACAGCCCGGTTCCCGACGACATGGCGGCGGTGACGGCCGCGACCCGCGGGTCGGCCCCGGCCGCGGCCGTCACGGCCTGCCCGAAGGCCTCGGTGAACGTAGGCCGCTTGGGAACCGGCGCTCCCGCGGGATCGATAGGGTCCGAGGATAGCGAATCCGGCGACGCCGGCTGCACCGCGGGCGACGGCTGCGAAGCGGGCGATACGCCATGGAAGGCGGAAGGATTACGCTCGGCCGGCACGTGGCCCTTGCCCTTCTTGGTGACGACGTGGACGACGACCGGCTTCCGTATCGCGCGGGCCTCCTCGAGCACCTCGCATAGCAGGTGGATATTATGGCCGTCTATGGGTCCCGCGTACTCGAAGCCGAGGTCGACGAACAGGTTCTCCTTGAAGAATATGGCCTTGACGGCGCGCTTCATCCTGAGCACGAGCGGATGCAGGCGCGGCCCCATGAACGGCACGCCCAGTATCATCCTATCGAGCAGCCGCCTTACGCGCTGGTAGCGCGCCGTCGCCGACAGGCGCGACAGGTAGCTGGACACGGCCCCGACGTTCCGCGAGATCGACATGGCGTTGTCGTTCAGGACGACGATCAGCGGCAGGCCTAATTGCCCGGCGTGGCTCATCGCCTCGTAGGCCATGCCGCCGGTCAAGGCTCCGTCGCCTATGACCGCGACCACCGAGCCGGATCGGCCGAGCCCGGCGTTAGCCGCGAGGAGGCCGAGGGCGGCCGATATGGACGTGGAGGCGTGCCCCGCGTCGAACGCGTCGTGGACGCTCTCGGCGCGCTTAGGGAAGCCGGAGAGGCCGCCCGAGCGCCTGATCTGGCGGAAGGCCTCGTAGCGGCCCGTGACTATCTTGTGCGTATAGCACTGATGGCCGACGTCCCACACGATGGCGTCTGACGGCGTCTCGAACACGCGGTGCAAGGCGAGCGTCAATTCCACGACGCCTAGGTTGGACGCGAGATGGCCGCCGTTGACGGTGACGGTGCCGATGATGAGGCCCCGTATCTCGGCGGCCAGGCCATAGAGTTCCCTGACCGAGAGACGTTTAATATCTCCAGGCCCTCGAATGCTTTCCAGGATTGCCATACCCCTATACATTACCACGGTTCAGAGCCGAGGGACTATACCCGGGCGCTCGGAATTATGCATACTGCGCCCATGGACCTATTAACGCTCAACTTGCATAAAGCCCTGGAATGGCATAGGCACGCGGCCCGCCCGCTTCGAGCAGGCGCGTTCCCTGAGGCGTTCGCGGTCGCCGAATCGGCTCCCGAAGGCGCAGAGCTTGCCTTGTTCTGGGATTGGGACGCCGTCGTCGACCCGTCGGGGGACGACGGCCCCAAGGCCAGGCGCCCGCAGCCGGCGCCGGCTCGCGCGGCCGCTTCGGGCCTTGCCGCGTCGGGCTCCGCGCCGAGCGCCGACGAACCGGCCGCGGAGAGGCTAGAGCCGGGGCGTTACCTGTTCGTCCAATCGAGGAAGCCGGCCGGCCTCGACGGCGGGGCCGCCGAGGCCTGGTTCGAGGACCTAGTAGAATGGTTCGCGCGCGAGGCGTGGTGGACCGGGGCCGAATGCTCCGGCGAGCTCGTAGCCCGCTTCGTGCGGGAAGACGGCAAGACGGCGGTACAGTTGCTCCGCCGCCTCGCTTAGGGATAGGCTATTCCAGGACTGCCCGGATCCGCCTCACGCCGGCCGAAGAGCTCTGCTCCTTCTGGATGACGAACTTGCCCAAGAGGCCCGTGCGCTCGACGTGCGGGCCGCCGCAGACTTCCTTGCTGAAGTCGCCCATCGAGTAGACCTTGACCACGGCCTCGTACTTCTCGCCGAACAGGGCCGTCGCCCCAGACGCCTTGGCTTCCTCGAGCGGCAGCATCTCCATGGTAACGGGCAGGTCGCGGGCTATCTGCTCGTTGACGATGGCCTGGACGCGGGCTATCTCGTCGGCCGTCATCGGGGACGGATGGGAGAAGTCGAAGCGCATGCGCTCCGAGGTGATATTGGAGCCCTTCTGGGCCACGTGGTCGCCGAGCACGATGCGCAGCGCCTGCTGGAGCAGGTGCGTCGCCGTATGGTACTTAGTCGTCTGCTCCGACTGGTCGGCGAGCCCGCCCTTGAACGTCTCGCCTGCGCCCGCGCGCGACAGCTCCTGATGCTTCTTGAAGGCCTCGTCGAACTCGTCCCTATTGACCGTCATGCCGTTCTCCGAGGCGAGCTCGTCCGTCAGCTCGATGGGGAAGCCGTAGGTATCGTACAGCTTGAAGGCCAGGCGGCCGGACATGACCCGCTGGGGGTTGCGGAGGAGGTTGGGTAGCATCTTCTCGAATTCGTGCTCGCCCTTCTGGAGCGTCTCGAGGAACTTGGCTTCCTCGCGCTCCAGCTCCGCGATCACGCGAGCCCGGTTCTCCACGAGCTCTGGGTAGGCGCCTCCGAAGCGCTCGATGACTATCATGGCCGGCCCGGAAAGGAAGGATCCCTCGATGCCGAGCTTGCGGCCATGGCGCACGGCGCGGCGTATCAGGCGCCGTACCACGTAGCCCGCGCCCACGTTGGAGGGCGTCACGCCCTTGGCGTCGCCGATTATAAAGGTCGAGGCGCGGACGTGATCGGCTATGATGCGCACGGAGGCGTCCCTCGCCGGGTCCGAGCCGTAGGAATACCCGGAGACGAACTCGATAGCGGCGATGACGGGCAGGAATATCTCGGTCTGGTACACGCTCGTCTTGCCGTTGAGCACGGTGACGGTGCGCTCGAGGCCCATGCCCGTGTCGACGTTCTGGGCCGGCAGCTTGACCAGGGTCCGCTCGTCGATGCGGTTGAACTGCATGAAGACGTTGTTCCAGATCTCCATCCAGTTGGCCGGATCGGTCCCCTTATTGGAGCCGGCCGGCGGCAGGCCCTCGCCAACCCAGAAGAATATCTCGGTATCGGGGCCGCAGGGCCCGGTCGGCCCGGCAGCCCACCAGTTGTCGCTCGCGGGCAGGTACGCGATCCTATCCTCGGGAACGCCCGCGCCCTTCCAGAAGCCGGCGGATTCCTCGTCGCGGGGAGCGTTCTCGTCGCCCTTGAACACCGTCACCGACAGCATGCGCGGATCGAGGGCCAGCCAATCCTTGGACGTGAGGAATTCCCAGGAATAGGCTATCGAGTCCTCCTTGAAATAGTCGCCGAGCGACCAGTTCCCGAGCATCTCGAAGCACGTAAGGTGGGAAGGATCCCCTACCTCGTCGATATCGCCGGTGCGCACGCACTTCTGGTAATCGACCAGGCGCTTTCCCGCGGGATGTGGCTCGCCGAGCAGGTAGGGCACCAGGGGGTGCATGCCGGCGGTGGTAAAGAGCACCGTCGGGTCGTTCTCAGGCAGGAGCGACTTGCCCGAGATGATAGCGTGGCCCTTCGAGGCGAAGAACTCGAGGTATGTATTCCTAAGCTGGTCTGGTGTAATCATGATAGTCGATAGTAATAATTCGGCGCGGCCCTGGTCAATGGAGCCGCGGGGGAGCGCGCGGGATACGGGCGACGCGCGGGCCACGCGATACGAGGCGGATACGGGATGCGCGGTAGGATGCTGAGGCTCAGGGGAAGGCGCCTAGGAACGGCTACTCCGAGTCAGGATGCCGCTCGCGGATATCGTGGATACGCGGCAGGACGTCGAAGAAGGCGTCGACGAGCTCGGGATCGAACTTCGTGCCGGCCATGGCGCGAATTTCCTTGAGCACCGCGTCCTCGCCCCACGCCTCCTTGTATACCCGCCTGGACATCAGGGCGTCGTAGACGTCGGCTATCGCAACGATGCGGCCCCAGATAGGGATCTCCTCGCCTTTCCGCTTCAGCGCGCGGCCCTCGGCGTCGGCCCTGAGCACCGCGCCAGTCGTCGGGTCTACCCAGCCCGGGTAGCCCGTGCCGTCCCAGTTCTCGTGGTGGGTCAGCGAGACCTCGGCGGCTATCGTGTCGAAGTCGGACTGGGGATCGTCGAAGAGCCTTGCGCCGGAGCAGGTGTGGGTCTGCATGATGGCGTATTCCTCGGGAGTGAACTTCGCCGGCTTCTTGAGGATGAGGTCGCTGATGGCCACCTTCCCCACGTCGTGGAGCATGGCGGCCAGCTTCAAGAGATCCTTGTTCTTATCCAGGTCGTTCTTCCCGACGCCGTGGGTGTAGGCCCAGCGCTCGTAGATCTCTATGGTATACCCGGCGACACGGTTGACGTGGGCGCCCGTCTCCTTAGGATCGCGCAGCTCGGCCATGCGGATCATGCGGATGATCATCGACCGGGTCATGTACGCGCGCTGGAGGGCGACCGTCGCGTTAGCCGCGAAATGCGTGACGAGCGTCTCGTCCTGCTTGGTGAACGCCTCCACCTTGCCGTCCGGGCCCATGGCGTTGATTATCTGGATGACGCCAAGGACGACGTTGTTCTGGGACTTCAAGGGGACGGTGAGCATCGAGGTCGTCTTATAGTTGACCTTGGCGTCGTAGGCGGTGGCGTAGCTGAACGGCAAGCCCGGCGGCAGGTTGTACACGTCGGGGATGTTGAGGAGCTCGCCGGTCATGGCTACGTAGCCCGAGATGCTCTTATCGTTGACCGGGATGCTGAAATGGGGGTAGGCCTGCTTCTCTCCCGGCGGGAGGCTCTTCTGCTTCGTATCGTTATGGGCGAATTTGATGGAGATGACGTCGCCTTCCTTGACGTAGATGGAGCCTGCGTCGGCGTGCACGACTCTCCTTGCCTCGAGCAGGACCCGCTCGAGCAGGATGTCGTAATCCCTGATCTTATTCAGCTCCGAATCGATCCGGATTATCTGCTGAACCTCGTCTGCCTCGGGCTCCATCACTACTCCTTTAAGCACCTAGTATATCCTATCGACCATGGCGCGTCGATGTGTAGAGTAAAAGAAAATGATTATCGCCGGGATTCCCCACAATAGCCCTTCCCGGGGTTTTGACACGATTCCCGGGGAAGGCGATACTGGCGGCGACTAGAGGAGGCTCTCATGGTACACGCGATAGGCGATAAGGAACCGACGATAGCGGGCAGCGCGTTCGTCGCGTGGAACGCGGAGATAGCCGGCGCGGCCGCCGTCGGGGAGGACTCGTCGGTATGGTTCGGCGTGACGATACGGGCCGACATGGCTCCGGTCAGCGTAGGCGAGCGCTCGAATATACAGGACGGCGCGGTCGTGCACGTTAACACCGGCGTCCCCTGCATAGTCGGGAACGACGTGACCGTGGGGCACAGGGCCGTGCTGCACGGCTGCGTCGTGGGGGACGGGTGCCTCGTAGGCATGGGCGCCATACTGCTCAACGGATCGGAGATAGGCCCGGGCTCCATAGTCGGCGCGGGCGCCCTCGTAACCCAGGGCAAGCGCTTCCCTCCCCGATCGCTCGTGATGGGCAGCCCCGCCCGCCTCGTCCGGGAGGTCAGCGACGAAGAATACGCGCATTCGCTCGCCAACGCCAGGGAATACGTCTCGCTCGCGAGGGGGGCCAAGGACTACCGCCCGATGAGCTGACTCGGGGGTAGCGCGACGCTCCGTAGGGCGATGACGCCTTGCGTTTCCGCTTTCCCGGCTATAGTATATCGTTCATGGGAAACGAGAACGGCGGCGAACGATTGGAACTCGAGAGGAAGGGCGCGTTCGGGCGGAAGGTGTTCTTCCTCAATCCTCCCGCCGTCATCGGCGAGGTGGCGACGGCCTTGGCCGAGGCCGAATTCGAGGTGTATTCCACCCGGGACCACGCCAAGCTGGCAAGGTTCCTCCGCAAGGAGCCCGAGTGCCTGACCTTCATCAATATAGACGAGGGCGACGACGAGGGCGTCTGGCGCAACTGGATGCGGACGATTAGGGAGGACCAGTCGTCGAGAGGCGCCGCGTTCGGCGTCATCACGATGCTCGACGACGAGGACAAGCGCTCGTTCTACCTCATGGACCTCGGCATCGAGTGCGGCTTCATCGTGGTGAAGATCGGCGCGGCCAAGACCACGGAGATACTCCTGCGCATGCTCGAGGCCAACGAGGCGCGCGGCCGCAGGCGCTACGTCCGCGCCGCGTGCCCTCCGGACGCCACGGATTTCAGCTGTCCGACCGAAGACGGAGTCAAACGGGGCTGGATCAAGGACCTGAGCTCCGTGGGCATGTCCGCCGCCTTCGTCGAGGGGACGACGCCGAAGGCCGGGACGAGGCTCAAGGACTTACAGCTAAACCTCAAGGGCGTACGGCTGATACTCAACGGCGTCGTCGTCGGCAACCACGAAGCCCCCGGCATAGGGTCGATATCGGTCGTGATGTTCGAGCCCGCGAGCGTATCGGAAGAGAAACGCGTCAAGCTCCGCGCCTTCATCCGCAAGACACTGCAGTCGACCATGGACAAGGCGCTCTCGCTGGCCTGAGGCCCGGCGAGAGCTTCCCCCGCCCACCCTACTTCGCCGGGCGGGGCTTCCTATACGGCTTGCCGCCGGGCGCGTCGCCGGGACCCGCCCCTCGCGGCTTATACGGCTTCCCCTTGTCGTAGCCGCCCTTGGGCCCGTAGGAGCGCTTCGGCCCCCCAGCTCCCCCGGGCCCGCCCTTGGGCGTCGCTATTCGGACGGGAGGTGCCCCTCGCTGCCGCCGCGCCTCGGCTATCGCCTTCTCGGCGGCCTCGAACGGCACGCTGACGAACGAGAAGCGCTCCAGCACCTCGATATCGTCGACGAGCCGATCCGGGAGGCCCGTCAGCCGCTTGACCACGGCGGCGACGTCCTTGGGCCAGGCGCCGTCCTGCTTGCCTATGCCGACGTACAGCCTCGCGGTAGCCGCCGAGTCCACGGACACGTCCCGGACCTCGCCGTAGCGTCGCGGGTCGAGGTCGCCGGAGTACGCGGCGGCCGCGAGCGACGCCAGGGCGTCGCGCGGCGGCAATATCGCCAGGAGCTCGTCGGCCAGCTCGTAGAACGCCACGACCGAGGGATTCGTCTTCTTAGGGGCTACGACTATGGGTTTCGCCGCCTTTTCGCTCCCCGGGCTTTTCTTGCCCCCGAGCTCGCCCGAACCCTCGGCGGAGTCGGCGTCGGCGTCGGCGTCGGATTCCCGCGGCTCGGCGTCAGGCCTGGCGGCCGCCTCGTCGGACGCTGCGGACCCGTCAAGCAGCGCGTCCTCGTCGTCGTCCTCGTCGGTATGGAACGATAGCCCGAGGACCTCGCGGGCTGCGCCGGCCGTCTTGGCCTTTATGCGCGCCCGCTTCGCCTCGATCACGTCGGATACCGTCGGCACGGAGCCCTTATGGAGGCCGTCGCCGGAGGCTCGCCTGAGAGCGAACAGGCGGCGGTACTCCTCGGGAGTGACGAAGGTGATGGCGGTGCCCTTGTTGCCCGCCCTGCCGGTACGCCCTATCCTATGCGTATAAGACTCCGGGTCGAACGGCAGGTTGAAGTTGACTACGTGCGTCAGGCGCTCGACGTCGATGCCCCGGGCCGCGACGTCGGTGGCGACGAGGATGAGCGTCTTCTTCTCGCGGAAGCGGCCGAGCGTGCGCTCCCGCATATCCTGGGAGACGTCGCCGTGCAGGGCCTCGGCCGCGTAGCCCCGCTCGGAGAGGGCGCGCGCCACCGCGTCGGTCTCTATCTTCGTGTGGCAGAACACCAGCCCGTAGAACTCGTCCTCGGCGTCGACGATGCGGCACAGGGCCTCGAGCTTGTCGCGCTCCCTCACCTCGAGCCATATCTGGTCGGTGAGCCCCGCCTGTACCGGGTTGGTCGTGTCCTCGACGGTCGTGAAGGACCCGAGGCGCTCGCGGGCTATCCTGACGATGGGATAGGGCATGGTAGCGGAGAAGAGGACGACGCGGCGCTCCGGGTTAGAGGCGTCCATCACCTTCTCTATGTCCTCGATGAAGCCCATGTCGAGCATCTCGTCGGCCTCGTCGAGGACGAGCCACTCGAGGCCGGACAGGTCGAGGGTCTTACGGTCGATATGGTCGATGACGCGGCCCGGCGTGCCGACGACTATGTCCACGCCCCGGGACAGTCGCCGGAGCTGCTCGCTCATCGACGCTCCGCCGTAGACCGTGGCGATGCGGGGCGTCGGGCCCGGGGCGAAGCTGGCTATCTCGCCCGATACCTGCACCGCCAGCTCGCGGGTCGGCACCAGGATGAGGGCGCGGACCTTGGGTCCCGGCGCCGACAGCCGCTCCACGAGGGGCAGCCCGAAGGCCGCGGTCTTGCCCGTCCCCGTCCTCGCGCGGGCGACGAGGTGCTCGGTGCCGCGCAGGAGCACGGGAATGGCGAGCGCCTGGATTGGGGTAGGCTCCTCGAAGCCCTTGCGTGCGAGCGCCTCGATTACGGGCGCGGAGAAGCCGAATTCGGCGAAGGTAGGAGAAGGCATCTGTATCCTTACGAGGGAACGAATTGTCTCGGGGGGTCGAATCTTCGACGTGGAGCGTATCGACGATGGGAAGCCGATCCCGCGGGATCCTTTAACTATACAGCCGCGGGCCTCCGATAGTCCAGACCGGATACGCGATAAGTCCTAAACCATCGCGCGCAAACGCCGAAACTATAGTCATGGACGCTATGAGCGTCGATCGGAGGATAACGATGAAGACTTTCGCCATTAAGAGCACCGATCGCGCGCCCTCGGTTCTAGAACTCATGGGCGAGATCGAGGACGGCTACGTCGTACGCATAGTCAGGCACCGCGACGATTGGGACGACGTGAGCGAGGAATTCATGACCCGGGAGCTGTTCGATACCTGCGTACGGACAGGCTACATCTACGAGATGTCCGCGTAGCCTCTTCTAGCCCGATACATAAAGTCTATGCATCGAGGGCCGTCCCGCCGGGGCGGCCCTCGCCGTTTCCCGGCCGCGCGCCTCGGGACGCTTCCCGGACGCTTCCCGGACGCTTCCCCGCCGCTTCCTTAACGCGATCCTAGCGCCGCTTTCACTTCTATAAGACGAAAAAGCATGCTATCGTTGCCGGAACGCGGCCGCGCCCCGACGGCGCGGCGCCGCCCCCAGGAGGAACCGTGCACGATCCAGAATCGCTCTATAAGCTTCCAAGGTCGCGCGAAGGCAGGAAGCTGCTGGGCCGCTGGTACGGAGACGCCCGAGTCCCGGCCGAGGCCGCCAGGTGGGAAGCCCTCGCGGAGCTGACGCTCGGCACGTACGACGTACCCGAGGCCGCCTTCGTATCGAGCCCGGGACGGACGGAGCTAGGCGGCAACCATACCGACCATAACGACGGCAAGGTCCTCTGCGCCGCCGTCCACCTCGACGCCCTGGCGTGCGTGGCGCCCCGAGACGACCTCGCCGTCGAGTTATTCTCCGAGGGCTGGGAAGAGCCCTTCCGGGTGGACCTCGGGGAGCTCGAGCCCAAGCCCGAGGAGAGAGGCAAGCCGGAATCGCTCATACGCGGCGTCGCCGCGGCGATAGCCAGGCGCGGCGGGATGATAGGCGGCTTCAGGGGCCGGATGACGTCGGCGGTACCCGCCGGTTCGGGCCTCTCGAGCTCGGCCGCCGTGGAGGTGCTGTTCGGCCAGATACAGAACGCCCTCTATAACCAGAACAGGATACCTCCGGCGGAGATAGCCATGGCGAGCAAGGAGGCGGAGAACCTCCACTTCGGCAAGCCCTGCGGCCTGATGGACCAGATGGCCTGCGCGCTCGGCGGCATCTCCGCCATAGACTTCGGCCGGCCCGACAAGCCGCGATGGTCGCGCGTCGGCTTCGACTTCGAGAAAGCCGGGTACGTCCTCGCCGTCGTCGACACCGGCGGCAGCCACGCGGACCTGACGGAGCATTACGCCGCCATACCGGCCGAGATGCGCGCGGTGGCCGAGCTGTTCGGCCTGCCGAGCCTCCGGAAGCTCTCCCTGGACAAGCTCATACGCAAGTCGGCCGAGATACGGGAGAAAGCCGGGGACCGGGCTCTCCTCCGCGCCATGCATTTCGTCGCAGAGAACGAGCGGGCCGAGGAGATGGCGGAGACCCTCGACGAGGGAAGGCTCAAGAAATTCCTCAAGCTGGTCAAGCGCTCCGGGGATTCCTCCTGGCGCCTCCTCCAGAACGTGACGCCCCCGGGGGCCGAGCGGGACCAGCCCTTGGCGGTGGCCATAGAGCTATCCAAGGCCTTCATCCGCAAGGACGGGGCCGCGCGGGTCCACGGCGGCGGCTTCGCGGGGACGATACAGGCCTACCTCAAGGCTGATCAGGCCGAGGAGTACGCCGACTACATGGACGCGCGATTCGGGTCGGGAGCTACGACGATACTGCATATAAGGCCCGACGGGGCCGGAGAGGCTATTCTATGAACGAGAAGAAAGAGAGCTTCAAGCCCTACATGGGCCTGACCTTCCTCATCGGATTCGGGTTCTTCACGATGGGCCTTATGGACATCCTCTACGACACCTACGTGCCCATCTTCCTCGGGAAGTACTTGCAGAAGAATTTCCTCGTGGGCGGGCTGATGACCCTCGACAACCTGCTCGCGGTCTTCCTGATACCCTTCGTGTCGCTCTGGTCCGATAATACGAGGACGAGGATAGGCCGGCGCATGCCGTTCATCATCGTCCTCCTCCCGCTGTCGGCGATTTGCTTCTCGCTCATCCCGTACGCGGCCGCTCGGTCCATAGGCGCGCTCTTGCTCGTCATCTTCGGGCTCAATATCTTCAAGCAGTCGGTCCGAGGCCCCGTCGTGGCCCTGATGCCGGATACAATCCCGGGCGAATTCCGGTCGGAGGCCAACGGCATCATCAATACGATGGGAGCGCTCGGGGCCATCGTCAGCACCGTCGGACTCGCCAGGCTGATGGACCTGGACGTAGTCCTTCCCCTGTTAGGCAGGACCAAGGACAGCATCCCGTTCCCCATAGCCGGCGTGCTCGTGATACTCGCGGCCGTGCTGGTATTCTCCTTCGTGCGCGAGAAGAACCACGACGCTATCTCCAAGGAAGAGAAGGCGCCGCTCGTCCGATCGCTCAGGGCGATAGCGGGAGAGAAGGATAAGAGCGCGCTCTGGATCCTCGTCGCGCTATTCTTCTGGTTCCTGGGATACCAGGGCATCCTCCCCTTCATAGGCAAGCTGTGCAAGGACGTCTTCGAGATAAGCTCCAACGGAAAGGCGGCCCTGCCCGCTTCCATGGTCGCCATCGCCCAGACCCTGTTCGCCATCCCCTCGGGCTACGTGGCCCACCGCATCGGGAGGCGCAAGGCCATCAGGGCGGCGCTCCTCGTCCTCGTCGCTATACTCGGCGTAACCGCCTTCCTCGCGAGCGGGTTCGCCGGCTCCCTGGACACGGGCCTCAGGTTCAACATCCTCCTGGGGCTGATGTTCGTATTCGGCATATTCTGGATAACGATCATCACTAACTCCTTCCCCATGCTATGGCAGATGGCCACGTTCGGGACGATAGGCGTCTATACGGGCCTCTACTATACCTTCAGCCAGACCGCGGCAATCTCTTCGCCGCCCCTCACCGGCGCCCTCATCGACCTGGTCGGCTACTCCGGCATCTTCGTGTTCGCGGCGCTCTGCATGCTCGTAGCCTATTCCTTCATGGGCAAGGTCGCCAAGGGCGAGCCCGGGGAGAAGCCGGCCGCGGAGGCGGAGTAGGCGGCATGGAATGGTCCCTGGTCCTTTCCGGCGGCGGGGCCAGGGGCCTCGCGCACATAGGCGTCATACGGGCGCTCGAGAGGCGCGGGGTCCCGAGGCCGTCGTTCATCGCCGGCACGTCCATGGGCGCCGTCATAGGAGCCATGTACGCGCTGGGATGGGACTCGGCCAAGATGGAGGCCTACGCTCTCGGGTTCGAGATGAAGGACTTCATGGAGAATCCCGCCTTCAGGCTGCCGGATATCGCGCTATCGCGCCTCGTCCAGGCCGGGACGGCCTTCGGGTCGGTCCTACGGGGCCAGGGCGTCGACTCTGGCAAGAAAGCGCGCGCGGAGCTCGGCCGCATCTTCGGCGAGGTCTCGATCGAGAGCCTGGCCACGCCGTTCGCGTGCGTCGCCAGCGACCTCGTCAGCGGCCAGGCCGTCGTCCAGGCGGCGGGGAACCTGGCGGACGCGGTGCGCGCCTCCATATCGTTCCCCGGCGTCTTCGCGCCGGTACGCCGCGACGGCATGGTGCTGGTAGACGGCGGCGTGCTGGATAACATGCCGTGCGACGTCGCGCGGGAGCGCGGCCGTGGCCGCGTGCTCGCGTCCGACGTCTCCCCGTTCGAGGTCGCGGAACCGGAGAGCATCGCCAAGGGCATGGGCGTGCTCCTCCGCTGCTTCGACATAGCGACCGAGCGCGCGCAAGGCCCGATAGGCGACCTGGCCGACCTGACGATCACGACCTACGACCGTCGCGCGGCCTTCGACTTCGACCGGGCGGACGCCGTAATCGCCCTGGGAGCGCGCTCCGCGGAGGCGCGCGCGGCGGACATCGACCGATTCTTCGCGGGCGGACCTTCCCGCTGGGCCAGGTTTATAGATAAGCTATTCCCATGGAAGCGTTCACGCGTTCGATAGAGGCGCTCATAGGCTCGTACGAGTCCTCGGGCGGCATCAACCACAGGACCGGGCAGAACCTGCCGTCGAAGGAGGCGATACACGCTATCGTCGCCGACCTCGAGACCCTGGCCTTCCCCGGGTATCGCCAGGAGGACGGCATCGACGATACTAACGCCGCCTTCGTCATAGGCGAGCTGTCTCACCGCGTCGCCAGGGCACTGGTCAACGAGGTCTCCAAGAGCCTGGAATACGGCTATAGGGTCGCCGGACGCTCCGGCTGCCCGGCCGCCTGCCACCTCGAGGCCCTGGAGGCCGTTCAGGACCTCTTCGAGGCGATGCCGCGCCTGCGGTCAGTTCTCATGGGCGACGTTTCGGCCGCGTTCGACGGCGACCCCGCGGCCAAGTCGACGGAGGAAGTCATACTGTCCTATCCGGGGCTGGAGGCCCTGACCGTGCACCGCTTCGCGCACTTCCTATGGGACAGGGGCGTGCCGCTCATTCCCAGGATGATGAGCGAGTACGTCCACGCCAAGACCGGCATCGACATACACCCAGGCGCGACCATCGGCGAGCGCTTCTTCATAGACCACGGCACCGGCGTCGTGATCGGAGAGACCACGGTCATAGGGAAAGGCGTCAAGCTGTACCAGGGCGTCACGCTGGGCGCCCTGAGCGTGCGGAAGAGCGAAGGGGACCAGAAGCGGCACCCTACGATCGAGGACGGCGTGACGATATACTCGGGAGCGACTATACTAGGCGGCGATACCGTCATCGGGGCCGGAAGCGTCGTCGGGGGCAACGTGTGGCTAACCACGTCGCTGCCTCCCGGCTCCCGGGTCTACGTGCCCCAGGGCGATTTCGTCGTGGATTGCCGCGGCGAGCAGGGCGCCGTAAGGGACGCCTGCGAGTCCTGAGCCCGCGGGCACCGGGCCCGCGGACCCGCGATGTCAGGTATCGAAAAGCACGATCTTACCGCCTTCGGAGCGCTTGATGGTATCGAGGTAGGCCTCTTCCTCGCGCTCCACCGTCGTGGCCATGGTACCGGCGATCCTCTTCAATAGCACCTTGCCCGTCTTGGCGAAGAAGAATATCTTGCGCGGCAGGATGCCCCCCGTATCGTTGGCCACCACGGGAATATTCTCCTTCTTGAGGAACTCGACGGCGAAGTCTATGTTGCTCTTCGGGATCTTCGTAGGCCCGGAGGCGAGCCTGAGCACCGACGCTCCGCCGAAGATCTTGGCTACGATATCGCCCTTCTTCGAGCCCTCCTTCATGAGCCCGTTGTACAGGAGCTCTATCGCGAACATGCCGTACTTGGCGTTCTTGTTGCGTATCATATCCTCGTCGTCCAGGTCGCCGGGGAGCATGAAATGGTTGATGCCCCCCTGCCTGAGGCGCTGATCCCAGAAAGCCACGGATACGCAGGACCCGAGCACCGTGGCGATGATTATGTCGTCGCCCGATACGAAGTACTCGCCGGGGTGTATCGTGATGATGTTCTGCTCGAACCTGCTTAGCTTATGAGTAAACAAGAATCCCCCAACGGCTGTCGCGCGCGGCTAGAATAGCGTGACGTCCCCCGACTCGGCGGTAGAGTCGTCGACGTCGGCGTCGAGCCGCGTCAGGCGAGCGGCCGTCTGCTTATGCTCGAATATCGTGAACCTATCGACGATCGCCTTGAGCCGTTCACTATGGATATTCGAGGCGGACGCCCTGTCGCTCGAGCCCGGCGACGCGGACGCGTACGCGGATAGCGCGTCGCGCATGCCTTCAAGCTCGCCCGCGAGCGTCGCTATGCGTTCGACCGCCTCCGACGCCTCGCGTATCGCGTTGGCGAAATCGTCCGAGAAGGGCTTGAATTCTGATTCCGTTGTCCATAGCCTCGCGCGGGACTCCCCTATCCGGTCGAATTCGGCCCGGAGGCCGCTGGTCTCGGCCTTGAGCACGGCCATGCTCTCGGCGGCGCCGGACAGGTAGTCTGACATGCCGGTGGATAGCGTCTTGCCGAACGAGCGGGTAACGCCGCCGGCGGCGGTCACGTCCTCGGTCAGGCGTTCGGTCAGGTCCATCATGCCCTCGACCGTCGTCGATACGATGGCGAGCGCCTTGTTCCTGGCGGTCTCTATCCTGGACGCGGTGACTATGCTCTTGAACCTGGCGAGGATGGCGTTCATCTCCTTGAACCGCTCGTCGAGGCGGCGAACGCCGACGGATATGGCCGAGGCCTCCGCGATGGCTATTTCCTTAGCGGCGATATAGGCCCCGGCCTTCGATTCGTAGGCGCGACCGATGCCTGACTCGTTCCGCCCGGACACGATGGCGCCGCGCGCGGATTCTACCGAGGACATGACCGAGTTGACGCCAGAGATGCCGGAATTGAATCGCTCGAGGCTCGCCCGCACCTGGGCGCTGACGTCGTCGAGCAGGGACGCCGATAGCTTGGTAATCTCCACGAGGAAGGCCTGTTCCTCCTCGGGATCGATGCTCTCCTGCGCGCCCGCGGCGCCGTCCGGCTCCGCGGCGCGTAGCGAAAGCCTGACGTGATCGAGCGATTGGCGGATGATATCCTGGAGCTGGACTTCCTGCATTATGGAAGCGATAGGCGACCTCACGCTCGCGGCTTCCAAGGAGAGCGCGCGTATATCGCGCGCGGCGTCGTCGACCTCGCGATCCAGCGCGACGAAACCGGTCTCGAGCGCCTCCTTGGCGGACTTGAAGAACGTGTCCTGGGTCTCGGAAAGCGAGCTAAGCGTCGACCTCAGGGCGTCGAGGCGCTCGAGCAGGTTGTAACCGGTCTTGGACAGGTCGTCGGCGTGCCGTATAGTGCGGCCGGAGAGGCGCTTCAGCTCGTCGGTTATAACGGAGAAGGCTCGGCCGGCCGCCCCCGACTTGAGGGCTACGGTCATCGCGTTCAGCGAGACTATCTCCATCTCCTCGGAGTCCGCCCGTATGCGGTTGATGATATCGTCTAGCCGCGAGAGGCTCTGTATCCCGTCCTCGACGCCGCGAAGGAACGTCTGCTCTGTCCTGGAAGCCTTCTGGAAGAACCTCGTCGCGTCCTCGATGAAGTCCTCGGATCGCCTCTTCGCCGCCTCGGCGCTCACGCCGCTGCGATGCTGGGCGATGACCGAGGATATGGCGGCCTCGGCGCCGCGGGAGCTCGAGTCCACGGCGTTCTTGACCGTCTGGAATACCTTACCGAGGCGCAGGTAAATTGATTCCGTCTCGCGCTCGATGACGTCGATCCTATCGACCAGGTCGAGCACCGACGCCGTTACAGCTTCGATCATGCTACCACTATAAGTTAACAGGTGCCATCCTCGCAAGGACGGCGCCGGAGAAACGCGCCCCAGGGCCTGAAGAAAGCGGTTCGGCGCCGCGTCGGAACGGCTAGCCCCCGGATCCGCGCCTAATAGAACGGGCCGCCCCAAGGGCGGCCCGCCGTCGTATCTCGCGCCCCGGGGGCGCCATTAGCCTAGTTCGCCTGAGCCGGCTCGCCCTCGACGATGCCCACGGGCAGGATCGAGCGCTCGGTGTCGACGTCGAAGTACCTGGCCTTCTCCATGACGGGAGCGAAGCAGACGACGTCGCCTATCTTGAAGGTATGGTGAGGGGGGACCTTCGAGACGATCTGCGTCGAGGCGGTCTTGGCCCACAAATGGATCTCGGCGCCCAGCGGCTCGACGACGCTTATGGTCGTCTTGAGCCCCTTGGCGCTCTCGTCGTACGGGAGGTCCTCGGGGCGCAGGCCCAGGACGACGTCCTTGCCGACGTAGGGCTTGAGCGCGGCGGCGTGCGAGGCGTCCGGCGCTATCTTGCTCACGCCGTCGTCGAGCAGTATCTTGCCGCCCGCCTCTATCACCTTGACCGGTATGAAGTTCATGGGCGGCGAGCCTATGAAGCCGGCCACGAACTTGTTGACGGGATGGTTGTACAGGTACAGGGGCGAGCCTATCTGCTGGACGAGGCCGTCCTTCATGACGACTATCTTGTCGCCCATCGTCATCGCCTCGACCTGGTCGTGGGTGACGTAGATCATCGTCGCCTGGAGCCTCTGGTGGAGGTCTATGATCTCGGCGCGCATCTGCACGCGCAGCTTGGCGTCCAGGTTGGAGAGCGGCTCGTCGAAGAGGAAGACCTTGGGATTCCTGACGATGGCGCGGCCTACGGCGACGCGCTGGCGCTGCCCGCCCGACAGCTGCTTGGGCTTGCGGTCGAGGTACTTCTCGATGTCGAGTATCCTGGCCGCCTCGCGGACGCGCTGGTCGATCTCGGACTTGGGAAGCTTGCGGATCTTGAGCCCGAAGGCCATGTTGTCGTACACGCTCATGTGCGGGTACAGCGCGTAGTTCTGGAACACCATGGCGATGTTCCTGTCCTTGGGCGGCACGTCGTTGACGACCTGCCCGTCGATGCTGATCTCGCCGCCCGAGATCTCCTCGAGACCGGCGACCATGCGGAGCGTCGTCGACTTGCCGCAGCCCGACGGGCCTACGAACACGACGAACTCCTTGTCCTCGATGACGATATTAACCGAATCGACCGCTTTCACGTCACCGTCGTATATCTTGGTGACGTCCTTGAGAATTACCTTGGCCATTGGCCCTCCCCTTCTAGAGGTTATCTTATTGCCTGCCAGTGTACGGGCGATCCCGGTTATTGTCAAACGGAACGTCCCTTGACAACCTAGGCTCCGTCCCCGACAATGGCCGGACACCGTTCCTTCGAGCCCTCCCTCCTAACGGCGCCGCGCCTCCCGCGCCAGCCCACGGAGGCCGGGCCATAGGGCCGGGGGCGGAAACGCCCCGACCTTCCGCGCTTGAAAAGGAGGACGCGAGGTGAGCCGCAGCATACCCGCGCTCGTCGCGCTACTCGCGCTACGAATAACCACTCAGGCCGGAGCCGCTCCGCTCGAGCTATCGTATAACGGGGCGAGCCTTCCCTCCGTCGGCTCGGCGTCGCTATCGCGGGCCGTCCCTACCGGCGTCCCAGGCGAGCGCGGCGCGAGCCTGGGCGAGTTGTTCCCTCCCCAGCTCGAGGCCTGGCGGCTGGAGCTGCGGACCGCCTCGGGCCCCGTGGTCGTCGACGCCGACGACCTGGGCGACCGGCTCTACGGCATCTACGCCGTGGAGGCGGGCCCGGGCTGGGACGTCGTCCTCGACCCGGGCCCCGGCGGCCGTCGCGAGCGAGTGGCCCGCGTTACGGCCCTGGGGCTGCGCGGCGAGCCCTGCCCGGAGCGCGCGCTCGAGGTATGGGTCTCGTGGGAAGGCGTGCCGGAGCTCAAGGCGGTGATACGGCGATGGGCCGAGCGCGCCGGCGTGAAGGCCAAGGTCGTCGACGTGCCGTCCGTCAAGAGCAAGCTCGTTACCGTCCTCAGGGGCGGCGGCAAGGTCCCCGACCTCGTCATGGTGCAATCGGATTACCTTCCCGACCTGGCCCAGGCCGGGGCCCTCCAGCCCCTAGGGAGCCTCCGCCTGCCCGCTTCCGGTACCAAGGGCGAGCGGGCATTCACGCTGGGAGGGAGCCTCCTCGCGGCGCCGTTCTACTGCGACGCCCAGCTCGTCTTCTATTCATCGTCGCTCGTGCGCCCCGCGCCTCCGGCCGATTGGACGCTCGGCGACATGGAGCGCCTGGCGGAGGCCTCGGGCGCGCGCGTCGGCGCGGCCTGGAACGCCTATTCCGCGTACTGGTTCCTGCCCTTCGTCCTAGGCTTCGGTAAGGATTCCCTAATCGCGCCGGACGGGCGCATGGGCGTGCGCCACCCGGCCTACGCGAAGGCCCTCGGCTACCTGAAGGAGGCGCAGTCGCGCGGATTCCTGTCAGCGATGGAGCGCGACGCGATGATGGCCTACTTCACCTCGGGCAAGGCCGCCTTCATACTCTCGGGCTCGTACAGCGTGCCGGAATTCAGGCGCCTGGGCATCCCCTTCGGCGTCGCGCCCTTCCCCCTCTCGTCGGCGGGAGGCAAGCGCGTGGCCCCGCTCCTCGACTACAAGGGCTGGGCCGTCACGAGGACGAGCAAGAGCCCGGCGCTGGCCCGCCGCCTCGCCCAGTACCTCTCCGAGGCCGGCGTCCAGGCGGAGTTCTGCTCGTCGCAAGGCAAGATCCCCGCGAACGAGGACGCCTGGGAGCTCTTGCCCGCCGGAGACCCGTACCAGGCCGTGATACGGGCCAGCTACGACGCGGGCGTCGCCGTCCCCCCCGATCCCGCGTACGGCGACTTCAAGAACGCGTCGTGGAAGCTACTCAGGCTATTCCTGTCGGGCTCCACGAGCGCCGATGAGACCCTGGCGGCTCTCGCGACGATACTCGGAGAATAGGAGTCGGAATGAGAATTATACGGAGAGAAAACACTATACCAAGGAGCACGACGATGATCAGGATCACAGCACGCCCGGGCAGGGCGTTAGCCCTGGCGACCGCGCTAGCGACCGCGCTGACGCTCGGCGCCGGCCTGGCTGGATGCGTCAGCCAGGAGCCCGCGGCCGAGGCCGCGGAAGCGGCGGCGGAGCAGGAGAGCGACGCGACCAGCGCGGCCACCGGGGACTGGGAGGAAGGCTCCTCGGGCGCCAAGTCTGACCAATCCTACCAGGACGGCTCGGGATGGTCGGTATCGCTCAAAGGCGTCAGGGAGGCCGAGCTCTACCAGAGCTACTTCGACGACGCGAAGAAGCACGCCAGCCACTACGTCGAGAAGGTCGTCGAGAAGAAGGGCGTCAAGACGAGCTACCGCGGCATGCCCCTGCGGCTCGCGATAGCCATGGTAGACGGGACCGAGAAGGACCACGCGTGGCTATTCGACGAGCAGCTATGGGCCGCGGGCTACGACGTGACGCTGATAGCCAAGGACGGCTACTCGGCTACCTTCAACACGAAGGACCTAGCTCCAGGCGCCCTCGTCATCGCCGACCTGGAGGACGGGAAGCCCATAGCGCCGATGATAGTAGGCGATTCCCTCAAGAACCTCTGGGTCCGCGACCTCGCGCGCATAGAGACGTCGCTCGCGCCCAGCGCCCTCGTCGCCGCGGCGGCCTCCTTCTCGCTGGACATAGACATCAACGGCGCCAAGGCCAGCTTCAGCCTCGCCGAGCTCGAGAAGCTCCCGATATACACCGAGGGCAGGGGCGCCTATACGACGAGCGCCGGGACCCGCTACGAGGGCGTCTACGGCGGCGTCAGGCTCCTCGATCTCCTCCGAAGCTATGCGGAGATAGCGGCCGACGATTCCGTCACCTTCGTCGCGATGGACGGCTACGAGATGAGTTACCCGGGCAAGACGGTGCTCGACTCCAAGGACGGCGAATGGCTGCTCGCGTTCAGGCTCGACGGCGACTACCTGCCCAAGGACCCGGGCTACGTGCGGACCATCAAGGTGGGGCCGGGCACGCCGAACGTCGACGGCCACCTCTCGGTACGCATGGTCAAGAAGATAGTCGTCAAGCAGAAGGATTTCGTCGACTTCGAGCTGAAGCTCTCGGGCAAGATGGCCTTCGACCTGGACCGCTCCACGGTGCAGAGCTGCGTCAGCTGCCACAAGAGGACCGTCACCTTCGAGAAGAAGGGCGAGGTCGCCGAGTATACCGGCTTCCCGCTCTGGCTACTCCTGGGCTACGTCGACGACGCCAAGTACGCGCCCCATAAGCAGGACGCGTCGATCGCCCCGTACAGCGACGCGGCCGCCGACGCCGGCTACGCCATCGACCTCGTCGCCGCGGACGGCTTCAAGGTCAGCGTCGATAGCCGGGAGGTGACGCGCAACGACGATCTGATAGTCGCCATGTACAAGAACGGCGAGAAGCTCCCCGCCGGCGAGGCTCCGCTCGTCCTCGTATGGGACCGCGCCGCTAAGAAGGTGCCGGCGGGCGTCAAGAACATCAAGATGCTCGCTAGCGTCGGGGCGCGCTTCTGACGCGCTGCCGCCTAGGGCCCAGGACGGCGGCCTCGCGCCACCTCCTGGGCCCCGCGGCCGACTACCTGCGCCTCGCGCCGCTCGCGGTCCTCGTCGTCCTGGCGGGGGCCGCGCCTTTCTTCTCCGCCCTGCGGCAGAGCTTCTTCATAAGCGGCGCCTTCGCGGGGGCGGCCAATTACGCTACCCTGTTCGCCGATAAGGGCTTCCCCATGGCCGCGGGCATCACGGTCGCGTGGAGCCTCCTATCGGCCGCCGTCACGATGGCCGTCGCCTACCCCGTCGCGTCCCTGGCCCTGGGCTCCCGCCGCGCGTACGCGATCATCTTCCCGCTCCTCGTGGCCATGTGGGCCGTGCCCGTGTACATAGGCGCGCCGCTATGGCGCTTCGTCCTCCACGGGGCCGCCGGGGACTCCGTATTCAGGGCGCTGACGGGCATAGAGGTGAACCTGATGGAGTCTCCGGCCGCGGCCTTCGCCTCGAGCGCCCTCGTCGCCGCGTGGTTCAGGCTCCCGCAGGCCGTGTTCATAATGCTCGCGGCGCTCGGCCGCTCCCGGAAGTCGATCGACGACGCCGCCAAGGTAGACGGCGCGGGCCCCGCGGCCATAGCCTTCACGATACGCCTCCCCGCGATGTCGGGCGCCCTAGGCGCGGTAGCCGCGCTGGAGCTCGTATCCGCCTTCAAGGAATTCACGGTGCCGTTCCTGATGACGGCGGGAGGCCCGCCGCTCCGCTCCGGCATCACCGCCAGGACCGTCGTCGGCGCCACCACGACGCTGGAACTGTATCTCTACGACCTCTTCTCCGGGTACGCGGACGCCGGCATAGTCTCCGCCTACGCCGTCGTCCTATCGCTCGCGGTGGGCCTCGCGGTCGCCGGCGGCTTCGCCGTAAGGGGCGCCCTCAAGCGGCGCAGCCCCTTGCCGAGGAGAGCAGCGGAAAACCGGGCGAGCGGCTCCGGCGGCTTCGATTCGCCGTCGGGCTCGCCGTCGGAACTATCGTCGGAACTATCGTCGGATTCTCCGTCGGGCTCGCCTTCCGGCAATACGAAAGCGGCGCGGGAAGCGCGAGGCGCATGGGAACGAGCCGGTCAGGGCCGCCGGCGAGAGGCGCGCGCGTCCCGGCAAGGCCGCCGACCCGGGCCGGGCCTCGGCTACGCCCGCGTGCCGGGCAAGGCCGCCGACGCCGTCTTCGCCGGCTCTACCTGGCTCGTCGTCGCCGTCCTCGTCGCCGCCGCCGCGGTCCTGGCCTACTGCGTCGCCTGGATGGCATTCTCCGACCTGTCCATAGCCTTCATCGACTCGTTGATCCCGCGCTTCTTCACGACGGGCAACTTCGCCAGGGCCTTCGTCGACGACGGCCTCGGCCTCGCCCTCGCCAACACGCTGTTCGTCTCCGCGGCCACCGCCGTCCTGATAGGCCTCGTCGCGTTCCCCGCCGCCGCCTGGCTAGCCGACAGGCCTCGGGCGAAGGCCGCGACGCTGTTCGTACTGCTCCAGGCCCTCTCCAGCTCCGGCGGCGTGCACTCGCTCATACCGCTCTACGACCTCTGGAGGCGCCTCGGCCTGCTGGGCGGCTACGCGCCGGTCGTGCTCGTCTACCTGTACCACAGCCTGCCCGTGGCGCTGTTCGCCCTCGCCGAGTTCATGCGGGACCAGCCGCCCTCGTTCAAGGACGCGGCCAGGCTCGAGGGGCTCGGGACCCTGGGCTACCTCGTCCGCGTCCAGCTGCCGCTCGCCATGCCGGCCATAGGGGCGGCCGCGATGGTCGCCTTCCTCTCGGCGTGGAACGGCTTCATGGCGCCCCTCGTATTCCTGGACGACGACGCCAAGTACACCATAGCCGTCAGGCTCCACTCCTACGTCGGCTCCATAGCCTCGGGCTCGCCCAAGTGGAACCGCTTCGCCGCGGCCTCGATCGTCAACATAGCCATCGTGGGCGTACTGTTCAGGCGCTGGAAGAAGCCGCTCGCGAGCTCGGCGCTGTCCGATCAGGCCGACGACTGACGGGCGCGGCGGCCGGCCCCCGGGGCTATGCGCGGACGGGCTCGACGCCTCGGGAGGCCAGGCTCCTCCGCCACGCGTCCATAAGCACGCCGAAGGCTACGCCGGCGTTGAGGCTGCCCTTGGCTCCGAGCATGGGTATGCTGACCGTGCGCGAGCACAGGGCCATGGCCTCGGGGGACACGCCGAGCTCCTCGGAGCCCACCACGACGATGCCGCGCTCGGGGAAGGCGAAGGTATCGATCGGCTCGCCGCGGAGCTCCAGGGCGAAGGCCTCGCCCGGCTCCGCCAGCGCCTCCAGCCCGCCCCTGCGCCACGGGACTATGTCGACGGCGCCCATCGCGGAGCGCTCCGCCCTCTGGTGCCTCGGGTCCGCGGTGAAGCCGGACAGCACTATCTCGGCGACACCGAAGGCGTCGGCGCTCCTGAAGACGGAGCCGACGTTGAACGGCGAGCGCAGGTCCTCCAGGTAGGCCCGCACGCCCGGGAAAACCCTGCGGGCCCCTTGCGCCAGAATTAGGCCCAGCGGCTCGCGAAGGTCCCAGTCGGCGGGGGAGACGCCCGCGTGGGCCTCGAGCCCCCTCCTGAGCCTGTTTACGAGCCTCGTTCCCGCCTCCGGCGACGATAGGGCCATCCTGCCCGCCTCGCCCGAGGCCTCGGCCGCGAGCGCGCGCAGTTCCGGGCCCAGGGACTCGTCGGCCGCGAAGGCAGAGCCTAGCTCCGCGACCCACGCGCCCGCGCTCGTCAGGCCCTGCCTGTAGTCGGCCTCCGTATGCCCGAGGACCTGGGCGGCCTTGCGCGCCCGATGCAAGGGAGTGAGCGTCATCAGCTTCCGTACGGCTATCATGAGAAGAGCCTGGTATACGTTATTAACACAGAGACACAGAGAAGACGAGGGAAGATAGTAAATACGCCGGAACGAGACGATATAGGAGCTAAATTCCCAGAGCCCATTCTTCTCATCTTCTCCGTGTCTCTGTGTTCAAATTCCCGAACTCGTTTCGTCAATAAACCGTTTTTATGAAATCGAAGACGTCGTCCACGGTCATGGTTCGGGGCAGGAAGTTCATGAAGTCGAAGCGCCGCGCCGTCTCGGCCGTCTCGACGAGGCGTTCCAGCGGAAGCTCGAAGTCCTTGAGGCGGCTCGGGATCTTCAGGAGGCCGAGCCTGGTCCTCATCGACTCCACGGCCCTCGCGGCGGCTCCGGCGGCGCCCTCGTCGGGGTCGACCTCGCAGAACAGCGGCGCCAGGGTGGCTATCTTCTCGGGCCGCGAGCGGGACAGCGACTCCAGAAGGTACGGCAGAATCACCGCGGCGAGATTGGCCTTGGGCACGCCCCAGCGGGCGTTGACGGCGAAGGAGATGGCGGTGCCGAGGCCGGGAGACGAGGAAGCGAGCCCGAGCCCGGACAGGAAGCAGGCGCGCGCGGCGTCCATCCTGGCCTGGGGATCCTCGGGACGCTGCAGGGTCACGTCGAGGGCGCGGATATAGAGGCCTACGGCCTCCTTGAGGGCCATGTCCGAGAGGAAGCCCTCCCGAGACGAGGCGTAGCCCTCTATGGCGCCCATCGCGCCGTCGAGCAGGGCCGCCGCCGCCGCCTTGTTGGAAAGGCCGCCTAGCGCGTTAGGGTCGAGCACCACGGCCGTCTCGACGCCGCGGCGCGCCTGCAGGAAGGAGGCGCCGCCGGAGCGGGCGTCGGTGAGCACGAGGCCGCCGGAGAGCAGGAAGGGGTCACGGTAGCTCGTCGGCACGAGCACGAGCGGCAGCGACTGCCTAACGGGAGGCTCCCCGTCCATCCAGCCGTCGACGGAGGACTCCCCGGGGGCGAGGGCGGCCACCGCCTTAGCCACGTGGAGCGCGCGTATGCCTCCAAGGCCTATGACGAGGGGCGCCTTCGAGCCTCGGGCCAGGGCCACGGCCTCCTCGACGGCCGCCGACGAGGGCCGCTCGGCCATATCGTCGAAGACGATCAGCTGCATGCCTCGCCCCTCCAGGATAGCGGTCAGGCGCTCGGTCGTCTTGGCCTCCCCGAGGCCGGGGTCGGCCACGAGGATGGCCCTATCGGCCCCCCCCTCGAGCACCAGGGGCAGCTTATATAGGGCGTCCTGCCCGATGAAGCAGTCGGCCGGGACGTGGAACCTGAAATCAGCCATGCGGCACCCTCCGAATAAATAAAAAGGACGGAGGTGCACGCCTCCGCCCTTGTATCGATCGCATCGCGGGTTACAGTAGCTGTTCGAGGATCCGGTCGGCGGTCGCGGAGAGTACGGCGTCGTTTATGTAGTTAGGATCGTCTATCTTCGCCTTGAGCTCGGCGACCCGATCCATCCTGACGTCCGGCGCGGCCTTGGCCAGCTCGAGGGCCTTGAACAGCTCGGCTTTGACGACGGCCTCCGAGGACAGGCTCACGGAATCGCTTCCTGAATTCCTATCGGCGCGGGTAACGCCGGAGGGTTTCTTTGGCTGGATCGGATCCAGCGGGTTCAGCCTGTCAATCGTCATAGGTGGCCCCTGCCTTTCACATAGTCAATATCGGCAACGCCTAGCGTTTAGTTTACCCTTTTTTAGCGCCGGACACAAGTAGCGCTATCTCGCCCTTCACGGAATCCCTCGCGGCGAGCGAGTCCCTGACCTCGGTCGCCGTGCCGCATAGGAATTCCTCGTGCAGCTTGGTCATCTCGCGTCCGACGCATATCCGCCGCACAGGATCTATATCGGCAATATCGCCCAATAGTTTTACTATTCTATGCGGCGATTCGTACATCACGAAGGCTTCCTCGCGGGACATGAGCTCCGCGGCGCGAGAGCGCCTGCGCCCGGGCTTGGGCGACGGGAACCCGTCGAACGTGACGGCCTTGTAGAAGAGCCCCGCGGCGGAGACGAGCGCCGCGAACGCGCTGGGGCCGGGCACGGGCACGACCTCGTGGCCCGCCTCCCGGGCGCGGACGGCGGCGAGCACTCCGGGATCCGACAGGCCGGGAGTCCCGGCGTCGGAGCAGTACGCGACGTCCTTGCCCTGCTCGAGGAGGCCGACTATCCGGGAGCTCCCCTTCTCTTCCTCGTACGCGTAGCACGCGACGAGCTGCTTCTTGATGCCCAGGTGGTTGAGGAGCTTGAGCGTGTGCCTGGTATCCTCGCAGGCTATGACGTCGACCTCGCCTAGTATCCTGACGGCGCGGAGCGTAATATCCTCGAGATTGCCTATAGGCGTCGCGACCATGTAGAGTGTAGCCATCCTTACAGTATGGTCCCAGGCGACGCGTATCGTCAACGTCGTGCTATACTGGGCCCATGGACGACCTCGTATTCGCAGCCGTGCTCGCCTCCGTCGGGGCGTTCCTCCTCTGGATCTTCTGGGCCCTCGTATTCCGCCCCTACGCGGCGCGCAAGGAGAGGAGCAGCCCCCGCTTCGTCGCCGACGGGCTGGGCGAGACGAGGGAGAAGGGCGTCGGGGCGCGGACCTGCCCCGTCTGCGGCGAGCGCCTCGCGCCCGGGGTCCTCGTCAAGTCGAAGGTCTTCAAGGGCTCGAGCGCCGACAAGGTGATGCAGATATTCGGCTGCCCCTACTGCTGGCCGGAGAACACCGAGTACCGCAGGATATGCCCCGTGTGCGAGAAGATAGTGCCCCGCGGCGGATACCTGCTGGCCCGCTACTTCGAGAAACCGGGCCACCGCCATGTCCACGTGCTCGGCTGCTCGGGGTGCAGGAGGGGATAGGCCGGAGCGCTGGCTAAGCCGCCGGCTCCGATCCGGACGCGAATGACATGCTACTCGCCCGCGTCCCTAGGGGTTATCGAACAAGGTAAAGCGATACAGGACGCCCGCGATCTGATATACGATATCGATCCTCTCGACGAGCAGCTCGCCTTCCGGGGCGGTAGAGCCGACGAAGCAGGCGCCGGCCGGGACGAAGCGCGTGACGTTGTTCCAATTTTCGTTGGCGTAATTATACGTGAAGGTTCCGTCCCCGTTATCCTTCTTCTTCGTTATAGTCGTCGTGAAAGCCTGCGCAAGACGCAGGAAAGTCGTCAGGTCGCCAATCGCCCCGTATGCCCGGACCGCGGGATTCCATGCGTACCATCGTAGATCGACGGCGGCCAACCGCCCATCGGCCCCGACGCTCAGCATGATCGAGGGGATATAGTACATGAAGGCGCGTTCGGGGGCCGGGGTGAAGGGCGATGCGGCTTCCATATCGAAGAGCGCCTTTTCCGCGCGCCCGCCCGCCCTGACTGCGTTCACTCTCCAGACGCCATTGGGCGGGTCTTCCTCGCAGTCGAACCCGACGATATAGCTTCCGGGCGTTCCCTCGGGCAACGGCGCGATCCAGGGCGCATAGCCGCCTTGGGTGGATCTGAGATACGCGAGGCTGAGCGGGCTGTCGGGGCTGAAAGCGACCGGCGGCGCCGTATTCTTGACGGTCAGGCCCGTAGGCGGGACTATCTCTATGTCCACCACGCCGCTGACGACGTCGTCGTAGTCATGATCCGATGGGCTGAACGCGTCGATCCGTATATTGAACCCCGAGGTATGGGCCCACGTTTCCACCGGCAGCCAGGCATTCTGCGCCGAGGCGATGGCCTCGGTGAAGTAATTCTGGGTCCGCTCGATATACTCCTGGCCGGTGGCTCGATCCCGGTTCACGTACAGGTTCTTCACGTGCTTGAACAGATTGTCGTGGTACGCGGTCTCCATCAACTGGTCGAAACTCAGGGAGAAACTATCCTCCTGGCTCTCCAGGGATTCCTGTGAAACGGCGATACCCTCTGCCAGGTCGACGGAACCGAAATCAAGATCCCTCCGCGCTGAGAACAGGGGGAACACCACCAGATCCGCCCCGTCCGCGGCCCGGAGCGATACGAAGCCCGCGGCCTTCTCTTCCAGGGCGGTGGCCGTCGGATTGTATAGCAATAGCATATCCGATTCGTCGCCTCCCGGGGTTACGGTGATATTGAAAGCACCGTCGTCGCCGATAGGGACGCCCTGCATCTGGCCGATATCGACGCTGCCGGCGATTATTGGGATCGATCCGATATGCGTCACCGCGCTGCCGATGGATCGGGACGCCTTTCCATCAGTCGTGGCGGCCCTGAAGCCCGCCCCGAGGACGCCCCGAATCGTCATAGGCTCGCCAGGGTCGCGCGTATAGTCGGCCAAAGAATCGCCGCAGGAAGCGAGCGTCATGGTACCGTAGCTAAGCGCCGCGGCGACGATTAGCGAGAAGGACTGTACTACCGCCGACGGGATCCCGCTTATAGGCGTGCGGTTCCTTTTCATGGAAGCCTCCCTTATCCGTCTCCAGACATGAACGGCTCGAATCGGTCATCCATTATTCTACCACGACTGCGTCCAGGCTTCTATCTTACGTCCAGGCTTCTATTTTAGGAGGAAAACGACGCGGGGGGACGCCCCGTCGCCGAGACGAGCATGGGCGGGCCGCGGCCGATACCGGCCTCATCGCTCCAGGCAGGCAAGGAACTCCTCGCCTATCTTGCGGTTGCCGGCGGTATGCCCGAGGCGGCGGTCGGGCCGGACCGCCCCGTGGTAGTCGCTCCCGGCGCTGACCCGGAAGCCGAACTCGCGCGCCATGGCGTCGAGCCTCGCGCAATCGACCAGCCGGGCCGTCGGGTGCCAGGCCTCTATGCCGTCGACGCCCAGCTCCTTCCATTCCTCGAACAGGGCCCTCAGCCGCTTCCAGCTGGCGAACAGCGACATAGGATGGGCCACGAACGCGAGGCCGCCGGAGCCGCGTACCACGTCGATCGCCTCGGAAAGCTCCACGCAGGCCTTGCGGACGTAATAGGGCCTCCCCTTGGCCAGGTACTTATCGAACGCCGCCTGCTTGCTCTTCACGATCTTCTTGCGGACGAGGAGCTCGGCTATGTGAGGCCGCCCTATCATGCCGGCGCCCGCCAGCTCGCGCAGCTCGGCGTAGCCGATGTCCACGCCGTCCGCGCGCAGGAGCTCCACGACGGCCCGGTTGCGGTCCTCGCGCGAAGCGGCCAGCCTCCCGGCCGCCTCGCGGAGCGGGTCCTGTATCCCGACCAGGTCGAGCCCGAGCAGATGGAACTCGCCCGGCTCGAAGGCTATCTCTATCTCGATGCCAGGGACGAAGCGCAGGCCGAGCTCGAGCGCGGCCTCGGCGGCCTCCGAGAGGCCGTCGATAGAGTCATGGTCGGTGAGCGCGAGCGCCGTCAAGCCTTCCGCCGCCGCCTTGGAGACAAGGTCGCGGGGAGAGAACGCCCCGTCGCTGGCTGTCGAGTGCGTATGCAAATCTATCATCTGCCATCCATTCTGACGTTTGCCGCGGGTTTTGCATAGTTGCCCTGGCCCCTCGTCGACGTTAAGCCCTAAAGCGCCGCGCGCCGTGTCCACTCCCTCGATTTAGCGATACACTAGGGATTGATGCATAATCACAGCCCCGAACCCGCCCCGAGCGACCGACGGCGCCCAGGCGACCGCCAACGCTCCCGCGACCGCCGATACCCCGGCGAACGCGAGTACTCTCGCGAACGCGAGTACTCTCGCGAACGCGAGTACTCTCGCGAACGCGAGTACTCTCGCGAACGCGAGTACTCTCGCGAACGCGAGTACTCTCGCGATCATCCCTGGTACGCGCTCGACCACGCGGGCTTCATCTATCCGGCGCTCCTGTCCGACCGGGTCAGCGCGTACTACAGGTTCCAGGCCACGCTGGACGCCGAGGTCGCCGTCGAGCTGATGCAACAGGCCCTGGACGCGCTTCGCAAGCGATTCCCCTACTTCCAGGTGGAGCTACGAAAAGGCTTCTTCTGGTATTTCTTCGAGCGAAACGACGCGCCGAACAGGGTCGTCCAGGACTCGAAATTCCCGATGCAGAAGCTGTCGACGAAGAAACGGGGAGCCTACCTGTATCGCGTCAGGGTCTTCGGCGACCGCGTCGCTCTCGAGATGTGCCACATCCTTACCGACGGCTACGGGGCGCTCATCTTCTTCAGGTCCCTCCTCGCGGAGTACTACAGGCTTCAGGGCATCGAGACCGCGTACGGCGAAGGAGTCTTCGACCCGAGGGAGGCTCCGTCGGCCGCCGAATGGGAGGACGCTTTCTCCCGCTACGCGACCCCGGGCGCCCCGAGGCCCCGACGGGCCGAGCCCGCCTGGCATATTCCCGGGCTACCCCTTCCCCTGCATACGATGAGGGTGACGACCGGCTGCCTGTCGCTCGCCGCGGCTCTCGCCAAGGCCAAGTCCTACGGCGCGACCCTGACGGTCTACCTCTCGGCGACCTTCCTGGCGGCGCTCCAGGACGTCCAGGACGCTGACCCGCGGTCGCAGGGCCGCCGGGGCCGCAGGCCTATCCGGCTACAGGTACCGGCGAACCTCAGGGGCTTCTTCCCCTCGACGACGCTCCGTAACTTCAGCCTCTTCGCGTTGCCCGATATAGACCCGAGGCTGGGCCGCTACGAATTCGGGGAGATAGTCTCGCGGGTGAAGTCTATGATGAGCCTCGCGTTCGATCCCAAGGAGCTCGGGCGGACCATAACGCGCAACGTCATGATGGCGAAGCACCCTCTCGTCCGGCCCATCCCCCTCCTCCTTAAGAATTTCTTCATGAGGCGCGTCTATAAGAGCCACGGGGAGAACCTCTATACGAGCCTCTCTACCAACGTCGGGCAGGCCAAGCTGCCGGAGTCGTTCGCCGCAAAGGTCCGCCGCATAGACGTCGTGCTGCCTTCGACGCCGGGGCTCAAGACGGTAGCCGGCATGCTGAGCCACGGCGACGCGCTATCGATAACGTTCGGGAGCGTCGTCGAGCGCCGAGACCTGGAGCGGGCCTTCTTCACGCGCCTCGTCAAGGACGGGCTAAGGGTCAAGGTCGAGTCGAACCTATCGGCCGTATCGGGAAAGGAACAGGATAATGCCTTACTGTAGCAGGTGCGGGGTCGAGGTGGACGAGGGAGTGGGCGACTGCCCGCTCTGCGCGGCGCCTATTCAGAGTCTCGGGGAAGCCGCGCCCAGGCGCGAGAGCGGCCCCTATCCCCAGCATATCATCGACCCGGAGGACGCCTATCGGCTCTCCAAGGCGGAACGGCGCCGCATCGGGATAGAGCTCCTGACGCTAGCCGCCGCGCTCGCGTCAGGAGCGCTCCTGCTCGTCGACATGCTGACCGCCTCCAGCCCCGGATGGTCTCGCTACGCCGTGGCGTCGGTCGCGCTGGGCTGGATAGTCTCGGTCGCGCCGCTCGCGCTGTCGAGGAAGCCCAAGGCGGCCCTCGCCGTCATAGGCGCCGCCGTGGTAGCGTTCCTGCTCGCCATCGACGGCATGGACGGTTCGCTAGGATGGGCGGTCCGGATAGGAGTGCCTGTGGCCCTTGCGGCGTACGCCGCCATAGCGTCGACGGGGGTCGCCGTGGCGAGCAGGAAGGTCAAGGGCCTGAATATCGTCGGGATCGGCGCCCTCGGCCTAGCCGCCTTCCTCATAGCGCTCGAGGCCATACTCAGGCTCGGCCTCGGCCTGGGCGTAAGGCCCTATTGGTCCGTCGTCGCCGCGCTCGCGCTCGTGCCGGTAGCGGTATTGCTTTTCTACCTGCACGGGCGCGTATTGCGAGGCGCGAATCTCCGCAAGATATTCAGGCTATGAGGGGCTACTGAGCGTCAGCGGGCGGCTCTATGGAGAGCAGCTCTACCTCGAAGATCAGGGTCGTGTTAGGCTGGATCCCGCCCTGGGAGCCCTGTTGCCCGTAGGCGAGGGCGGACGGAATATAGAATTTATACTTGGAGCCGACGGGCATCAGCTGGATGCCCTCGACCCATCCGGGTATTACCATGGCCACGGGGAACACGGCGGGCTCGCCGGACTCGATCGAGCTATCGAACTGCTTGCCGTCCAGGAACGTGCCTACGTAATCGACGCGCACGGTATCGGTCTCGAGGGGCCTGGCCCCGGTTCCCTGGGTGATGATCTCGTACTGGAGGCCGCTGTCGGTAGTGACGATGCCGGCCTTCTTGCCGTTCTCCGCCATGAACGCGGCTTCCGCGGCGGAGTTCTTCTCGGCGATCTTCTGCATCGCCTGCATGATGGCGGACTGGATGGCCACCTGGGCCTCTTCCATGCTTATCTTGGGCTTGTCCTTCTCGATGACGTCCTTGATGCCGTCGACGAACTTGGCGTAGTCCATCTCGACGCCGGTTTCCTTGAGGCTGGTGCCGATGGCGACGCCGAACGCGTAGCTTACGTCGGCCTTTGAGGCGCCTTTCTCCTCGCCCTTGGCGGCGTCCTGCGCTCCGCAGGACACGGTAGAGAAGGCGATCGCCGCTACGGCGGCGAGCGTGATGATGATCTTCTTCATGATACTTCCGGGAAAAGTTGATGAATCGGTTCGCAAAGCGACCGAGCCCCGCTTCGGGGCTCGGTCTAGGATATAGACAAGCGGCGCGAAGGACAAGTCGCGGCGCGCTCTAGTAGCTACATCTTGCGGAGCTGGGCGACGAGGGCCTTGAAATCCTTGGGATAGGGAGCCTCGATTAGCGTCGCAGCTCCCGTGACGGGATGGGCGAACTCGAGGGAGAACGCGTGCAGGGCCGTCCTCGCTATAAGCGGGCGCTCCTGCCTCTCGTCGCCCTTCCATCGCCTCTTGATCTTAGAGAGGAACAAGGGCTTGCCGTCGCCGTACAGGGGATCGCAGGCCACGGGGAATTCCAGGGCCGCGAGATGGACGCGGACCTGGTGCGCGCGCCCGGTCCGCGGGCGCGCCTCTATGATGGCCATCTTGGAATGGCAGCCAAGCACGACGAAATCGGTGACTGACGGCTTCCCGGCCCCGTCGATTATTGTCCGGTGCATCCTGTCGCCGTCGGGGGTCAACGAGAAATCGCAGGTCGTCTCGGTCCACGAGGGCCTTCCCGCGACGACGGCGTGGTAGGCCCTCCTGACCTCGCGCTCCTCGAAGAGGACAGAAAGGGCTCGGAAGGCCTCGTCGTGGCGCGCGAACAGGAGGACGCCGCTCGCGTCCAGGTCGAGGCGCTGAACGGGCCAGAGCCTCCCGTATTCCATCTCGAGCTCCCTGGACGCGACCTTGGCGTCTACGTCGTAGCGATCGGGCGCCGACAGGATCCCCGAAGGCTTATTGACCGCCAGGAAGGACTCGTCTTCGTAAAGTACCGTCATTTCATCGTTCATGGCCTCCTATTATAGCGAAGCGGGGCCGTTCATGGAACAGTTAATAGCGGAATTCGCCATTACAACCGTATATTGCCACTTGCCGCCATGTACCCGTTTTTAGTATCTTCCCTATCGCGAATCGTATCGATTCGTCTAATTTTATGTACGCCAACCCGTCCAGGAACGGCGCTCGCGAGCGCGCTATCGAGCGCGAGGCCCGGAGCGGGGCGGAACACCCAAAAAGAGAAAGGGAGATACAAGAACATGGCGAAGCAACTACTTTTCAGCGAGGATGCCCGGAGGAGACTTCTTTCCGGCGTAGAGCAGATTTCGCGCGCGGTCAAGGTAACCCTGGGCCCCAAGGGCCGCAACGTACTCTTGGATAAGAAATTCGGCGCTCCGACCGTGACCAAGGACGGCGTGTCCGTGGCCAAGGAAATCGAGCTCGAAGACCCCTATGAGAACATGGGCGCCCAGCTCCTCAAGGAAGTCGCGACCAAGACCAACGACATCGCCGGAGACGGGACCACCACCGCCACCGTCCTCGCCTACTCCATGGTAAAGGAAGGCCTCAAGTCCGTCGCCGCCGGCATGGACCCGATGAGCCTCAAGCGCGGCATGGACGCGGCCGTCGCCACCGCCATCGAGGAGATCAAGAAGAACTCCAAGGACATCAAGGAGAAGGACGAGATAGCGCACGTAGCCTCCGTCTCCGCCAACAACGACATGGAGATCGGCGCCCAGATCGCCGACGCCATGGAGAAGGTCGGCAAGGACGGCGTCATCACCGTGGAAGAGTCCAAGACCATGGACACGACCATCGACTTCGTCGAGGGCATGCAGTTCGACCGCGGCTACCTCTCCCCCTACTTCGTCACCAACCGCGACACGATGACCAGCGTGTTCGAGAACCCCTATATCCTCATCCACGACAAGAAGATATCGTCGATGAAGGACCTCCTCCCGATCCTCGAGAAGATCGCCCAGACCGGCAAGCCCCTCGTGATCATCGCCGAGGACGTCGACGGCGAGGCCCTCGCCACGCTCGTGGTCAACCACCTCCGGGGCACCATCAACGTATGCGGCGTCAAGGCCCCCGGCTTCGGCGACCGCCGCAAGGCCATGCTCGAGGACATCGCCATCCTCACCGGCGGCGAGGTCGTGTCCGAGGAACTCGGCATGAAGCTCGAGAGCACCGAGATGGCCCAGCTCGGTACCGCCAAGACCGTCAAGATCGACAAGGACAACACGACGATCATCAACGGCGCCGGGAAGCAGAAGGAGATCGACGACCGCAAGGGCCAGATCAAGGCTCAGATCGACGAGACCTCCAGCGATTACGACCGCGAGAAGCTCCAGGAGCGCCTCGCCAAGCTCGCCGGCGGCGTCGCCGTAATCAACGTCGGAGCCGCGACCGAGGTGGAGATGAAGGAGAAGAAGCACCGCGTCGAGGACGCCCTCTCCGCCACCCGCGCCGCGATCGAGGAAGGCATCGTCCCCGGCGGCGGACTCGCCCTGATCCAGGCAGCCATCGCCCTCGACAAGAACGGCGCCGAGAAGCTCGGCGACGACGAGAAGGTCGGCTATAAGATAGTCAAGCGCGCCCTCGAGGAGCCGATCCGCCAGATCGCCGAGAACGCCGGCATCGACGGCGCCATCGTCGCCGACCGCGCCAAGAGCGAGAAGAAGGGCATCGGCTTCGACGCCGCTAGGATGGAATGGGTAGACATGGTGAAGGCCGGAATCATCGACCCCGCCAAGGTCACCCGCTCCGCGCTCCAGAACGCCGCTAGCGTCGCCAGCCTCATGCTGACGACCGAGTGCGCCATCACCGACCTCCCCGAGCCCAAGTCCGGCGGCGCCGCCGGCGGCATGGGCGGCGGCATGGGCGGAATGGGCGGCATGGGCGGCATGGACTACTAAGCCGCGACCGCTTTTTGCCTACACGGCCGCGCCCCGCGAGGGGCGCGGCTTTTTTTGTACCAGGCGCCGCCCATGACGCCCATGCGTCTGCCTGGCCGCGCAGTG
>Ga0180007_10000772_pt1 | contig 49394 bp, 48 predicted proteins | sample MM_PC_MetaG_FD_121122 | JGI IMG/M metagenome (GOLD analysis project Ga0180007, IMG submission 121122) | Groundwater microbial communities from the Aspo Hard Rock Laboratory (HRL) deep subsurface site, Sweden - MM_PC_MetaG | ecosystem: Environmental > Aquatic > Deep subsurface > Groundwater... | reverse complement strand
TGGATGCTGTTTTTTAGTGTACTTCAACTCTGCTCAGCACACCATTTCTTTGAATCTGAAACGCTGAAGTTAAAATGCGATTACACTATAAGAGAGTCACAAATGTGACGAACCAAATGGTGGACCCGAGGGGGCTCGAACCCCTGACCTCATGCATGCCATGCAAGCGCTCTAGCCAACTGAGCTACGGGCCCATAATCATTACGATTATTAATAGAATATCACAATATCCAATAGTAATACAAATATTTCACTAAATTTGGACCTAGCCAGAGTTCCTGATATTCATCAGGACAAACGAACTGGCGACCTCTGCAACCTGCCCAGCGTACGGGTATTTGGACCATACCGGACTTGAACCGGTAACCTCTACAATGCGAATGTAGCGCTCTAGCCAATTGAGCTAATGGCCCAAGGAACTGCCCTTGAGAGCAATCTCCGCCAGAGGCGGATTAGCCTTTAGCGTAGAATCTCTGTCTAGGCTCCCGTCCGCATCGCTAAAACGAAGCTTTGGTGGACGAAGTAGGAGTCCTTATGTTCCCCGCCCCGCTCGCCTTAACTGCCCTCGGCAGGAATTGAACCTACATCTAAGGCTTAGGAGTCCTTTGTTCTATCCGTTGAACTACGAGGGCTCGCTAAGGCGGGCGGGGTATCCATTGAACTACCAAGGCCTATATAAGTAATAATTAGATATGCATTGTCCACTAAAGATTTATCAGCCTTTGATGCAAGCTATTAAGGGGATATAATGTTCCACGGAACGTAGAATGTTCCACGTGGAACATTTTTAGGATATTAACACTAAATAGTAATTTATTTCAGCGGATAATTGTAAATAATTTAAAATTGTCCTAATGTTAGCATTAAATATGCTTAATCGTGGAGTTACAATATCACCCAAATTACTTGAATTACGATATTTTAGCTAATATTAAACAAATTGTAGTGTCGTAAATTATTTATTAATAAATGACATCACCTTGCTTGCAAAACTATTAATATAGTTAGTTTGCTGATCTAAAATCATTAATCCAACTAAAACAAGCGTTAGAACTGATATTAATACCATAGCTGATAATAACTCTTTTTTAAGGATGGAATGGCTGCTAGATATGCTGTTCTCGGTACTGGTTTCGGAGGTTGACTGAACACTCTCAACACCAATTTCTTGTTTAAGGTGCTCCATGCCCTGAAGAAATTTCTTCTTTTTCTTATTTTTCGGCATTTTTTGAATATTTAATAATTATTGGGATAATTAGAGTTTATTACATTATTAAGATTATATCAATTTTATTTGACAATATATCAAAAAAATACTAAAATGAACTAAATATTATACATAATTTTAAATCTATGGCATTATTTTCAAATGAAGAACAAGATAACAGAGAAGTAGAAACCATTATTGGACCTTCTGTAAAAGTTGAAGGTAATTTTTCAAGCGAAGGCAATATTACTGTAGAAGGAGTGGTGCACGGTACTCTGAAAACAAAACATAATTTAAAAATTGGTAGTAAAGCAAAAGTTAAGGCGGAAGTTGAAGCTAATGATTTATTTCTATCAGGAGAAATCAGGGGTAATGTAAAAGTTCTTGGCAAAGCTAAACTGACCCAGTCTGCAAAAATATTCGGAAATCTGGATACAAAAATTTTGACAATTGAAGAAGGAGCCATTATGAACGGTAAGTGTACCATGGTGGCAGAAACAGAAGCACTAATAAAAGAAATTAAAAAAAATTCCAAAGAATAAAGTATGTATTTTTATATTTACGATTCCTTTTTAAGTGACAAAAAATACACCAGCACGTTAAACAAGATTGAGACTAGATTAATGGATCTTGGCATCAACGGACGCACAGAAAAATTATCTATTTTAAAAAGTTTACAGGAAATTGTACAGGAAGCAGTAAAAAAAGGTGCTGAAACAATGATTGCAGTTGGTGATGACAATACAGTCAGTCAAATTATTAAACTGCTGCCTGATTTAAATATAACTTTAGGCATTATTCCAATAGGCAATAATAATAAAATTGCCCAAATACTGGGTATTCCATTAGGGGAAGCTGCCTGCGATACAATATCTTCCAGAATTATTGAAAAAATTGATCTCGGCAAGGCAAATGACTTTTACTTTATCTCCTCGCTGGAGATACCCTCCCAAAAAGACATAACCATGGACTGTGGTAATTACCAAATTAGCCCATTATCAGAAAATGAAACTATAAGTATTTGCAACTTTGATACCTCTCTAAATGAAAAAGATACTGCCAATAAAACAATCTGCAATCCAAAAGACGGAATTCTGGAAGCAGTCTTTTCTCCGCAATCAAAAAGATCGAATCTATTCAATGTTTTTAAAAAACAGTACTCCACCAACAGCGTTTTTCCGCTAAAACAGCTAAAAATCAAATGCTCTAAAGAAGGCCTACCGGTTATTGCTGATGGCCAGATAAAAATAAAGACACCCGTGACCGTAAAGGTGATTCCAAAAAAATTAAAAGTAATTGTTGGCAAGAACCGTATGTTTTAACTTTCCTTGCACTAAAAAAGTAATGGAAGAAAAGCGGTCTTGCTAAGATCGTTTTTAAATTATTAACAAATGAATGTAACAGAATTAGCCAGAAAACTAAAAACACCTAGCAGCGAGCTTTTTACTATATTGCCACGCTTAGGCTTTGATATTGGCAGAAAGGCAATTAAAGTGGATGATAAAGTAGCTCAAAAAATCATTAAAAGGTTTAAGGAAGAGCCGCAGGTAGTAATTAAAATTAAGGAGGAATTGAAGAAGAAGGACGAGATTGAGGAAAAACCAGAGATTGAAATGTCGGCCAAAGAAATCGTCATCCCACCAACTATTACCGTACGCGACTTTGCTTCCTATATTAATATGCCGGTGGCTACTGTAATCCAGGAATTGATGAAAAACGGCATCCTGGCGAACCTGAATGAACAAATTGATTATGAAACAGCTAGTATCTTAGCACAGGACTTTGGCTTTAAAACAAAACCACAAGAAGAAGAACAGTCAGCCAAGCCTGAAGATGAAGAAATTAAACAAGCCTTGTCTGCTAATAAAGAAAATTTAACAACCAGACCTCCAGTAGTAGTGGTTATGGGACATGTTGATCATGGTAAAACAATGCTTTTGGATGCTATCAGAAAAACAAAAATAATGGCCCAAGAGTCAGGCGGCATTACCCAGCACATTGGTGCGTATCAAATGGAAAAAAACGGACGAATAATTACATTTATCGACACTCCGGGTCATGAGGCATTTACTGCCATGCGCTCCCGCGGAGCGCGTATTGCCGACATCGCAATCCTGGTTATTGCAGCAGATGACGGCATTAAACCCCAGACCGTAGAAGCTATTAAAATTATTGACAGCGCCAAGCTCCCTTTTATAGTTGCCCTTAATAAAATTGATAAGCCTGAAGCGGACGTGGAAAAAATTAAACAGCAACTGGCTCAAAAAAACCTGCTGCCGGAAGATTGGGGAGGTAAAATTATTACTATCCCGGTCTCTGCAAAATCAGGAAAAGGAATTGAAGATCTGCTGGACCACTTAATTTTGTTAACAGACTTGGAAAAGGATAATATTAAGGCCAATCCGGGTGTGCCGGCCATAGGCACAATAATTGAATCACATATTGATAAAGGCGAGGGAGCCACGGCTACAGCCATTATCCAAACCGGCACGCTTCGCCAGGGTGAATTTGTACAGGTAGGAAATGTGGTAGGAAAAATTAGGGCCATGAAAGACTATTTAGGAAAGGAAATTAAACAAGCCCTGCCATCAATGCCGGTAAAAATCCTTGGACTTAAAGATACCCCCGAAGTAGGTGATTTCCTCCAGGTTAAGGGCGATGAAATTTCATTGAAAAAAATAAATAAAAAACTCCAAAGCCAGCAGAAAGTATACCGCGACAAACAGACCTGGCAACGCACCCAAACTAAACATAATGATGAAAAAAACAAGAAAAAAACCGTGAATATAATTCTAAAAACTGATATGCTTGGTTCCCAGGAAGCTTTATTGCAATCCCTGGAAACTCTAAGTACAGATGAAGTAAAGGTTGAAATTGTAGGTAAGGGCTTAGGTAATATTACCGAAGCGGACGTACTGCAGGCCGAAGGCACAAAGGCCGCTATATATGGTTTTAAAGTAAAAACAAATACTAGAGTCAGTGAAATTGCTGACGAAAAGGAAATTCCCATACATTTATATGAGATCATATACGACTTGATTGACCTGGTTAAAAAGGAAGTTGATAAGCAAAAAACAATAAAAAAGGAAATTATTGAACTAGGTCGAGCTAAAATAATCGCAATTTTCCGAACCGCAAAAAAAAGTATGATCTTAGGCGCTCAAGTTACCAAAGGTAAAATTATAACCGGCACAGAAGCTCGGGTTATCCGCGATAAAGTAAACATTGGTCAGGGTATGATAGAAAAATTGCAAGTAGCAAAATCTGAAGTAAGTGAGGTGCCCGCTGGTTCTGAATGCGGCATTCAGTTCAAAGGACCAATTACCTTGCAGGAAAATGATTTCCTGGAAGTCTTTAAGGAAGAGCTTAAAAAATAACTCTACATAAAATAATTGTGTCATCACACCGCATCCAAAAAGTAAATGAATTAATTAAACAAGAACTTGGACAGCTGATATTAAAAGAAATAAATACCCCCCATGGCTGTCTTATTACTATAACCAAAGTGGACACCAGCAAGGACTTGGGCCAAGCTAAGGTCATGGTCAGTATTTTGCCTATTTCAGAACAGGAACCCATTATGAGAACCTTGCATAAAAAAGCCGGTTTTCTCCAATATGAATTAGGAAAAAAAATGGTTATTCGTAAATTGCCAAAGCTAATTTTTTATAGTGATCTTTCACAAGAAAAAGTCTCACATATTGACACCCTTATTGACAAAATTCACAGAGAAAAGTAGGATGAATAGTTCCTGGTAGTTAGTTGATGGTTAAATTATTACTAGATATAAATACCATTCAACCATAGACTATAAACCATAGACTACAAACTATAAACTAATCAATGACAGAATTTTTTCCTATTTTCCAAAAAATTAAGGACGAAATAGACAAAGCCAATAAGGTAATTGTGATTACTCACCAAAATCCTGACGGTGATGCCCTGGGCTCTTTACTAGGCATGCATCATTATCTAAGGCTGGTCAAAACTGACCATACTTTGTTTTGTCTTACAGAAACTCCTGACTACCTGAAATTCCTGCCTGATACTGAGCATATTAGCAATGATGAAAATCATCTGATGAAAAATGAACATGACTTAATTATCATACTTGATTCAGGTGACCTGCAATATGCTGGCGTAGATAAACACTTCAGGAAAATAAAAGGCTTGCCAGTGGTTATAAACATTGACCACCATCCGACAAACCAGTATTACGGTCACATTAATCTGGTTCATCCCCAAGCCTCGTCTACCTCGGAAATAATATTCCATTTTCTTGACTACTTCAGGCTCCCCATAACCAAGGAAGTGGCCACTAGCTTATTAACCGGCATCCTGACGGATACCGGCAGTTTTTCTAACCTGGCCACCACACCTTCTTCCATGGAGGTATCCTCAAAATTATTAACCTCTGGCGCACGCGTACGAGAAATTATTACCAACACCTTCCGTAATAAATCCCTATCTCAGCTCCAGCTTTGGGGCCGGGCTTTATCGCGCCTCAAACATAACAAAAAAACCGGAATTGTTACAACAGTGCTTACCCAGCAAGACTTTGATGAATTGGGTATAGATGATGAAAGCGGCGAGGGGATTGCTAACTTTCTAAATAATGTGGAGCAGGCCAGGGCTATAATCGTACTGCGTGAAAAATTAGACGGCACTATTAAAGGCAGCCTAAGAACAACGCAGCCGGATGTTGAAGTATCAAAAATTGCAGAATTTTTCGGCGGCGGCGGCCATAAAAAAGCAGCCGGCTTTACTATCAAGGGCCAGCTTAAAGAAACACCCCAAGGCTGGCAGGTGGTGAAAAAATAGAGCTGGGATTCTTAATCCCATCTAGACAATTTTTTTAGTGCCCCTTCTTGACAAGAATCCCTGTTACCAATTATACTATTAAATACACATTTATAATAAATACGAGTCTTTTACATAGATGCACCTAATACCTACGGTGGTAGAAAAATCAAACTTTGGCGAACGTGCCTATGATATATACTCTCGGTTACTTAAAGAAAGGATAATCTTTCTAGGCAGTCCCATTAATGATGTAGTAGCTAATACAGTTATTGCTCAGCTTTTATTTCTGGAATCAATTGACAAGACCAAGGATATAAAAATCTATATCAATACTCCGGGCGGATCAGTCACGGCCGGCTTGGCAATTTATGACACTATGCAATATGTGAAACCCGACGTAGCCACCATCGGTGTGGGGCTAGCCGGCTCAATGGGAGCAGTGCTCCTGGCAGCCGGCAAAAAGGGCAAGCGATTTGTCCTACCCAACTCAGAGTTGATGCTGCACCAGGTTATGGGCGGAGCAGAAGGACAGGCTATTGATATAAAAATTCGGGCTGAGCACATCATTAAAATCAGGGACAAAATAAATGAAATTCTGGCTTTGCACACCGGACAATCTTTGGAAAAAATCAGGAAAGACACTGACAGGGACTACTTTATGTCAGCTGATCAGGCGAAAAAATACGGTTTAGTGGATAAGATAATCCATAAATAGAATTTTTACCTAGAATTATCCTAATTTAAATAAGTACCGAGGGTCTACCGCTAGTAGATTACCCTTATTTTTGTAAACCTAATTTAACTAAAACCATAAACTATTAACTAAAAACTATTAACCAATAAATAATATGGAAATTAAAAATTGGATCTGGGTTATTTTAACGATTGTTGGCCTGCCGGGTGGCATGATAGTAGGCTGGTGGGGCAGAAAATTTTGGGCGGCTAAACAAATAAACACCGCTGAATCCAAACTTAGCGCATTAATACAAGAAACCAAAAACAAGCAGAAAGAAATGCTGATTCAGGCTAAAGACAAAGCTATAAAAATCATTGATGACGCTAAGGAAGAGGGAGAATCGCGCCAAAGCGAACTAAAACACTCGCAGTCAAGAATGGAAAAACGCGAAAATTTATTTGACCAGAAACTGCTCAACCTGGAAGAAAAACAGCAAAAGCTGTTTGAACAAGCCAACAAGCTGGAAGCAGCCAAGAAAGAAATCATTAAAATCAAAGATGAACAGATCGCCAAACTGGAAAAAATTGCCCAACTGACAAAAGACGAGGCGAAAAAGGTATTGCTGGACAACACCGAAAGGGGAATCAAGGATGAGTTAGTACAGAGAATCTCCAAGCTCCAAAGAGAATCTAATGAGGCCCTGGAAAGGGAATCTAAGGATATTCTCAGCCGGGTTATCCTGCGTTGCGCTGCGCCTCACACGGCTGAAACTACAACAACAGTAGTCAACCTGCCTTCAGATGAAATGAAAGGCAGGATTATCGGCCGGGAAGGCAGAAACATTAAAACCCTTGAACAGTTAACTGGTGTGGAAATTATTGTAGATGATACGCCAGAAGCCATTGTCATTTCCGGTTTTAGCCCAATCAGACGGCACTTAGCCAAACGCACCCTGGACAAACTGATTCAGGACGGCAGAATCCACCCGGCTCGCATTGAAGAAACAATCGAGGTGGCTAAAAAGGAATTGGCGTTGGATATTAAAAAAGCCGGTGAAGAAGCAGCCTATGAAGTGGGTATTGCCGGTCTAGACCCGAAGCTGCTGCAGATTATCGGCCGGCTGAAATACAGAACCAGTTATGGGCAGAATAACCTGAGACACGCCATTGAAGTGGCTCATTTATCCGCTCTCCTGGCTGAAGAACTAGGTGCCAATGTAGCCCTGGCTAAAAAAGGCGGCTTTTTCCATGACATTGGAAAAGCAGTAGACCATGAGGTCCAAGGTACGCACCCTGAAATAGGCCGGGACATTGCCAAGAAATTCGGCCTGTCCCAGGAAATCATAAATTGTATTGCTTATCATCACGAAGATGAACCGCCATCCTTGGAAGCTCTGATAGTAAAAATTGCTGATGCTATTTCCGGAGCACGGCCAGGCGCCAGAAAAGACACTTACGAAGATTACCTGCAGAGATTATCCGAGCTGGAAGACTTAACCAAGACCTTTGACGGCGTTGAAAAAGCTTACGCTATCCAGGCCGGCCGCGAAGTCAGGGTCTTTGTTATTCCGGATAAAATTGATGACCTGCAGGCCGTCAAACTAGCCAAAGAAATTGCCACAAAAATTGAAGAAGAACTTAAATATCCAGGTGAAATTAAGGTAAATGTTATTCGTGAAACCAGAATAACCGAATACGCCAGGTAAAAAACTATGACTATAAAAATACTATTCTTTGGAGACATTGTCGGACGAGCCGGACGCCAGGCTATAACTCAAGTCCTGCCGGAGATGAAAAAAGAATTCAAGCCGGATTTGACTATTGCTAATGCTGAAAATCTGGCCCATGGCGTCGGCATCACCCCAAAAACCCTTGATGAATGCCAAAGCGCCGGTATTAATTTTTTCACTTCGGGCAACCATGTCTGGAAAAAACCGGATGTTGAAAAAATCTTTGCCAAAGCGGATGCACCACTTATTCGTCCGGCTAACTATCCGGAAGACATGCCCGGTGCTGGCTATCAAACAGTCCTGGCTGGCACCAGTCCCATTCTTGTGATAAACTTAAATGGTATAGTATTTATTGAAGAAGAATTTACTGACCCCTTCCAGGCGGTAGACGAAATTTTAAGCCGTCATACAAATAGTGGATTAGCCGGAATTATCGTTGACTTCCATGCTGAAGCTACCTCAGAAAAAGTCGCTTTTGGCTGGCACGTCAACGGCCGGGTATCAGCCGTTATTGGCACGCATACCCACATTCCCACTGCTGACGAGAGAATATTATCAGACGGAACTGCGTATATAACAGATGTGGGCATGGTCGGGCCGCGAGACGAGGTGCTGGGCGTAGATAAAAGTGTAATAATCCACAATTTCAAGAATAAAAGCGATAAAAAACCGCATTCTATACCCCGAACCGGACCTTGCATAGCCAACGCAGTAGTCATTGAAATAGACACTAAAACAAAAAAGGCTAAAAATATTAAGCGTATAACCAAAGAAATTATAATTTAAATAATAATTAATAAGGATTTATGAATATGAACAAAGCTGAATTAATAAATCGCATTGCCGAAAAAGTCGGCGTTTCCAAAAAGCAGGCTGAAGATATGCTTGATGCTTTTGAGAATATTACCATTGAAGCTCTAAAGCAGGGCCAGGAAGTCACCCTGACAGGTTTTGGCACCTTCTCAGCCAAAGTTCGCTCAGCCAGAGGCGGCGTGAATCCGCAAAACCCGTCTGAAAGAATCCAGATCCCCGAGGTAACAGTACCAAAATTCAAGGCTGGTAAAGCATTAAAGGATTCGCTGAAAAATAAAGAATAAATTATAACTGCAATATAAGCAAAGGCCCTCTTAAAAATTGAGGGTTTTTGTTTTTTATTAGACTATTGAAAATTTATCTCAATTCAGTTACAATAATATAATTTGAAAACAAAATCCCCTGGAGGACTACATGAACGTAACTGAAGTACCAGTAGAATGCGCAGTGATTTACGTTGATATCAACGGACAACAAGTCCTGCTATTGCGGGTTGTAAAAAACAGCAGTAGTGGATTGAACATTCCAGAAGGCGCTTTTATCCTTATTAAATCCTCAACAAATACTCATTACATTGAGGGCGAGGAGGCCAAATGGCATCCCTTGCTTAAATGGATAAAAGCGCGGCATGGCCAGCAAAATACTTTACGATTTACCACTACGGTCACCGGCACTATAAGGCTGCAGGGCGCGCATGTCGAAATATTCCCAAATCAGCCCGATAGCATTCTGCCGCCTAGCCTGCCAAAAACTCTTACAGTAGTAGAGGCCAGCTCCATCCACATCAATCCGCCAGGCATCAGCCTGAAATGGTAAATAAAACCCGCTCTTAAGGATGCCCTCACCGGCGTCCTTTTCTTTATCAGAATTGCGAACCTTGGGTCTCGTGGGTTCCTAAGGTGAGCGATGCAATAAAAAGGAAATAGGAGTGATGAGGGAAAAACCTTGGTTGTTCCCTCATGAATTCGAATTCTCCCATAGCAACCTAAACCACACCCGCCAAGCCTCGGCTAATTCCGGACTGGTTAAAACAAACAAAGTCACATCCTCATCAAACTTTTCCTTATATAAGCCAGTAAAAGTAACCACTTTATCGCCGAATATATCTACTGCGGAATTTGTGGAAAATTCTTTAGCTAAAAATCGGTGCTCACCAAAAACACTATACAAAGGTTTTTTCTTAATAGCTGGTCTCATCTCTTCATCAAATAAGTTATAAACTTTAATTTTCTTTCGTATACGCTCTTTTTCAAACCAATCGGCAAAACTTCCCAATTCCTTACTACCCCACCCCCCTTTTGCACCCATACAATAAACATCTTGGCCAGTATTTAGAATATCTTGCATAAAATTTCTAAACCCTTCTATACCTTTATATATAACCGCTTGTTCGCGGATTTTTTTTGTGCCAAATAACTCATCCAAATCCGGTAAAATCCTGGCTAAAGCGATTTCTTTAGATTGAATAAGCTCAACCAGTTTATCCGGCTCAACTGCGCCATACTTTCCTTCCCGCTCGCTAATAATTTGGAAAATTAAACCTTTATCCAGCAAAGTACTAATAGAATCATAAATATTGCGGCGATTTATGCTGGTTTTTTCCGCAATGCTGGAAATACCTGTCTGCCCAATTTCTAATACTGCCAAGTAAATTTGCGCTTCACTTTTTGTTAAGCCGATAGCATCAAGTTTTTTTACTAATTCCTTGTCCATTTTCAATCTTTAATGGTTTAGATAATTGCCATAAGTATTTAAACCAGATACGAAAAGAATCTGCCAAAGCTGGGCTTATAATATTAAAAATCATTGAGTTTTCTATACTTTTCCCTTTGGGCATAGTAAACATTAATACCCTATTACCGCATATATCCATAGTAGATTTTGTAGAAAAACCTTCTGGAAAAAAGCGTAATTGATCAACTTGATATTCAGAATAAATATCTTTGCCTGTTTTTAACATTTCATAATCAAAAATACCTTGGATAGTAATATTTTTCTCTTTACAGGATTTAAAATAGATTTTCCGCTCTTCATTTATCTTAGAATCGTGCCAAGCTCCTTTGCCAGCCACAAATAAAACTGGTCCGGTTTGTGATGCTATATAGCGCCAGAAATTTTTAATGCCCTCTACTCCGCGGGCTATAAAAGCCTGCTCATCCGGCATGTGCAGTGAATATGTTTGTTTTAATTCTGGTAAGACTGAACTGACCATCTTTTTCTGCTCGAATAGCATTTGCAGCAGTGTTTTTGGCTCAGCTGCCTGATACTTGTTTTCTCTTGTATCAGATATGCGGAACACGATATTTTTTTCTAATAAACCTCGCAAAGAATCATACACATTGCGGCGGTTAACCTTGCCCGCGCTGGCGATTTCCGAAACATTAGCCGGACCCAAAGACAACAGGGCTTCGTATATTTTAGCCTCATTTTTATGCATGCCTAATTGTTGGAGTGTTTCTCTATACACTTTTTTCTCTCTTCTATTTCTTAGCGACTTCAGTCGCGTTGCATTCTAACACTACGCCACTTTAGTGGCTATGAATTAAAAAAGTTTTTTTGCATGTCCAGTTGTTGGAGGATTTCTCGATACATCGCATATTTGAATAAAGTATAAGGTTTATAGTTTAAAGAAAAAAGTATAGAAGAATGTTGAAAGATATATATAAAATTCAAATTTTATAATATGCAATTTATCTTCATATATTCATCCTAAAACCTTAAACATATAACACATACCAGTAAAAAGAAGGAATACCAATTTAAAAATAATTATCTAATATTAGCCAAAATACTTAAAATACCACTATCTATTGGTGTTATTTATCACCCTGTGGTGTTCTTTGCCACTCATTAATAATGATATAGTATTACCGGTTAAAGATCAAATGATCGTTCTTTGAAAGAGGAGAGAGAAACCAATAAACACGAGGAGGGAGTTGTGAAACAACTCAAATCATTTATGGTAATAGCCATTGTCACCTGTTTTTGGGCTATTTGTGCTATTCCGGCTCAGGCTGAAATCGTTTATAACACAAAGTTACTGTTGCATGGCACTAAGCAGGTCAGTGAAACAAGTAAGTTCGGCATCAGCGGCTGGCTGATTATCCCCAATCCCGGCGCCAAGGTAACTGTGGCTGTTGCTGGTCCTAAGTATTGCGGGAATAATTGGTGGATTGAATTCAATGCCGGCGCCTTTATTAAAGAAAATAAAGGTGAAGGTATGATCGACATCCGCTTTTCCTACGACAAAAAAGACCCGGTACATATCTGGAGCAATATCGAATACTTCATGGATTCCCAGAACTGGTACACCTATCTGGATGCCAACTACCGCCTCGGACAGATCTGCCTTCTCGGTGCTGAAACCGAAAATATGCACTTCAAGGATGCAGTTGACGATTATGGCTACGGCCCACGGCTGGTTCTGCCATTCAAAGATGGGCAGTTCGTGCTAATCGGAAGTTACCAGTTTCATTCGGGCCCTAACCAAATCTGGGCCAGGGCAGTACTCAATTTCTAACTCTTACTCTCCAAACTTAAAGGGAAGTCATTTTGTATGACTTCCCTCCTTTTCCCTGAGACTAATTAAATATTAGTACCAGAGAAAAAGTAAACAAAAACGTTCATTACATTTACAGGAGTTAATTGTTATGTCCACGCAATCAGAAAACACTTGGCTCGTTGCGGAGAATAAAAGGCTGATAGCTGAGGTGAGTCGATTAGAGAATCTTCTCGCAGCAGCAAAAGACCAGGAAATTACTATGGCAACCCTCCATCGTGAAGATCAGCTTGATGCAGCAGGCTTTGAACAGATAACCCATATGCGTGACGGCTACCCAGGTAGATAATGTTCCTTCATAATTACGTACTCCAAAGACCCGATGACATCGCTGTTCTCGGGTTTTTTTATATAAAAAAGGGTGAGCCATTATGACTCACTTTACCATATCAATAATTTAGAATATACTAAAAAAACTAGCATAAATCTCATACGCATATAGTCCCGATTCCGCTTTGCGTAATCGAGGATCCCCGATCGCCGAATCGGCGATCGGGACTCAGTCGGTTATCCTCCTTCCCCTGAAACAAATTCAGGGTTCGGCGGACAAAGAGCACCACTCTTACCCGCCTGCCGCGCCCGACATCGCTCCGCGAGTCGGAGCGGGCGGGCCGGAGTACGGAGCATAGAACAAAAGAAATATATTTATAATTAAAATCTGCTATTTAGTTTCGTTTACTGGTGGGCGTATAGCTCAGTGGTTAGAGCACCACTCTTATAAAGTGGGGGTCGATGGTTCAAATCCATCTACGCCCACCAGTAAACGAAATTCTACCTAACTCCGTACTCGCCGTCGCGTAGCCACGCTGTGGCGGAGCACGGCGGCAGGCAGGTAAAGTGGAGGTTAATCCATCTACGCGCATTTTAGGATAAAAAAACAAAGGCCTGTTAGCCCTTGTTTTTTATTTCTAAATTTTTTTAAGCCTTATCCGGAACTATCTTGCTAAACCAGCGCACTAATTTGCTCTCCGCTTTTCTATCAACCAGCTTGAGGAATAACAATGTCCAAGCCGTGTACTGATAAGACACATAAGCCGCACCAAGAATAGCAATTATTATAAACCAAACAATTATTCCAATAAACGTGGCCGCATTAAATAATAAACTGGAATTTATAAATATTGCTACTAAACTGATAAGGATAAACGGAATGGAAGAAATTCCGACCAATAAAATTATTGCCAAGCCTACTAAAATCCCAAAAACCAAAAGTATGAAAGCCATCTCAATGGTTGTGAGCCAGTTTTTTTTGAACAATTCCCAGCTCAACTTAATTGCTTCCTGCCATTTTTTATCCTTAATCACAATGTAAGCAACTGTATACTTTACAACAAAGGCCGCGATTATTGATAAAGGAATGTAAAGTAAAAATAACAAAATGATAAAAATTACTCCTCCCAAAACACTGTTTCCAACCAGAAACCAGGTTATTAAGGGAGCACTAACCGCAATAAACAGGAAATAAAGGATTACTTTTACCACCACATTAATCAGGAATACCGGACCAAAGAATTTATTGCCGATCCTATACCCCTCAGCATAGCCAACTTTTTTGTTATTTTTGAATTTAGCAGCAGCATCAAATAAGGCAATTTGGGAAATGATTGCTAACCACAGCAGGACCAGCCCTAAAACCACAAACATCAGGATAAAAATAAAAGTCTGCCATGGATACGTACCGATAAAATACTTAACGTTCGTAAACATGCTCCAGATCACACCACCCTGATAAAGCGATTGCACGCTCAAAATATCAGTTGATGTTTGGGCCAAATTTGAATAACTTGTAAATAAAGTTTCAAACTCGCCCCCTGCTCCCAGCAGAGCGGCAAAAAACCCAAACACCCATAAGAACTTTCTCTTTTTGACAATATCAAATGCCTCCTTTAATACGATCCGATAAGTAGGCATAGTTAATGTTTTAGCCATATGAACCTCCTTAATTTTATTTTAAATAGGTTTAGTTGCTGGTTTGGTTACGAAAATAGCATCAAATTCCTCCTTTTCAATAGTCTCCTTGTCAAGTAAGCGCTTGACTATAGCTTCTAAGTACGGACGCGCCTTTTTTATAGTCTTTTTGGCCACTTCATGGGCAGAATTAATAAATTTGGATACTTCCTGGTCAATGGTTTGAGCCACCTTTTCACTGTAATCACGGCGTTCATGTATCTCTCTACCTAAGAATATCATTTCTTCGTGTTGACCAAAAGTCCTTGGCCCTAGCACATCACTCATGCCGAATTCAGTTACTAAGCGCCTGGCCAGCTTGGTGGCTTCTAGTAAATCATTAGAAGCACCAGTAGTAATATCGCCAAACACCTCTTTTTCAACTGCATGCCCTGCTAGTAGGACCGCCAGCTCGTCAATAAAATATGATTTAGTGTACATGCGCTTGTCTTCGGTAGGCATTTTCAGAGTATAGCCAGCCGCCTGTCCGCGGGAAATTATGGATATCTTCTGCACCGGATCGGTGTTGAGCAGATTATGGGCTACTAGTGCGTGGCCGGCCTCATGATAAGCTGTAATCTTTTTTTCCTTTTCCGACATGACGCGGCTCTTACGTTCAGGCCCGAGCATAACTTTTTCAATGCTTTCTAAACAATCAATCTGATTAATTTTCTTCTTATTCCTGCGGGCAGCTAAAATGGCCGCTTCATTTAATAAATTCGCCAGATCTGCACCGGAAAACCCGGGTGTCCTTTCGGCAACTCTCCTTAAATCCACGTCGTTATCAAAAGGCTTTTTAATAGCATGTACTTTTAAAATTTCTTCGCGATCCTGGATATCCGGTAAATCAAGGGTGATGCGACGGTCAAAACGACCTGGCCGCAGGAGGGCCGGATCCAGAACATCTGGCCTGTTAGTGGCGGCAACAACAATCACATTAGTATCGGTATCAAACCCGTCCATTTCAACTAATATTTGATTTAATGTCTGCTCCCTTTCATCATGAGAGCCTCCCAGGCCAGCACCGCGCTGTCTGCCTACTGCATCAATCTCATCAACAAACACAATACAAGGAGTTGACTTCTTGGCCCGTTTGAATAAATCACGCACCCTAGAAGCACCAACACCAACAAACATTTCTACAAATTCAGAACCAGAAATATGAAAAAATGGCACGTTTGCTTCTCCAGCTACTGCTTTTGCCAGCAGGGTTTTACCTGTACCTGGCGGGCCAATCAGTAAAACACCCTTGGGTATCCTAGCACCTAAGGATAAAAATTTAGCCGGACTGCGAAGAAAATCAATAATTTCGCTTAATTCTTCCTTGGATTCTTTTACGCCGGCTACATCCTTGAAAGTAACCTTATTTTTTTGGCCCTGCGCCTTTTGTTCCCGTACATTGCTCTGGCCAAAAGACATAGCCTTAGAATTGGCGCCCTGTACCTGCCGCATCATTAGCCAAAAAAAGGCTACTATCAAAATAAATGGCAATAAAAATGGCAATATTGCCCCTGCCCAAAAACCGAAACCTGATTCTTCCTTTACGACAATATCAACTTCGGTTAATTTATTCGGATCAACCTGGTAGTCACTTAATAACGAACTCATGGAGTCAGCCGGCTCTTTGCGTGAAGTAACCAGCTCTTCATTATTAAGCGTCACGTTTAATTTATCCCCGTCTACTTCAATGGTTTTTACTTCTCCCTGGTTTATCTTTTCAACTATCGTGCTGATACTGACTAAATCAGGTTTATCAAAAGAGTTGGTAAACAGACTGAATACTGCCATGACCACTAGAATTACCACAAACAGTACCAGAAAATTCTTAAAAATATTGCTCCTATTCATAAATATTTAAAAAGCTAATATTATTATTAAAACTATAAAATCAGCTTATATTATAACTTAAAATCACCAATTTGGCAAACCGGGCAAAAATCTAAAATTCCCCACTCTAAATTTTTTAAAATCCCAAATAGTAAGAATATCAATAATTCTATTTCTTATCTTTCTTTCCGCTAGAGGTTTTTTCGCCAATCAGAGGCTGCCTGCCCGCCGAATTGGAGGGATCAACCTTTGGCTGAGATCCGCCTTTGGCGGATTTTTCTTCAGACTTTTTAACCTCAGGCTTCTTTGCGTCCGGGGCCTCTTTTGCTAGTTCTTTAGCAACAGGTGTAGATTCAACCTTATCTTCACTTACTTTCATAGATAAACCTAAACGGTGGTTATCCGGCTCAATAGATAAAATTTTAAAAGTATATGATTCCCCCACTTTTACTACATCCGATGGGTTATTAATCCGGTCACTAGAAAGTTCAGAAATATGAGCTAAGCCATGTATTTCCTTGTCTAACTCTACAAAAATTCCAAAAGGATTAATTTTAATCACCTTGCCTTTCACTGGCTGGCCAATTTTATACTTCTCCGTTGCTTTTTGCCAAGGATCCACTTGTAGGGATTTTAAAGAAAGGGAGATTCGAGAACCATCTATGCTAATAATCTTAGCTTTTACTTTATCACCCACCTTTACATAATCACTGGGACTATCAATCCGCTGCCAGGCTAATTCTGATATGTGCACCAAGCCCTCCAAATTATCACCAAACTCTATAAAAGCGCCAAAATCTACCACACCCGTTATAGTACCGTTAATTATATCACCAACTTTATACTGTGATATAACTTTTTCCTGCTGCTGTTCCCAAGCAGCTTTTTCAGACACGATTAGCTTACCTTCCTTTTCATCAACATCAATAACCTTCACCTTTAATTCAGTATTTATGAATTGGTTTAGTTTTTCTAATATCCTGCTTTTATCTCCTCCTTCAACGCGCGGATAATGTTCAACAGTCAGCTGGGAAACGGGCAAAAAACCGTCAATCTTGCCAACCTGTACCATCAGCCCACCTTTATTTGCCTCAGTAACATTTATTCCGATTACCGTTCCCTCGTTCATTAATTTTTCTAAATTCTCCCAGGCTTTCTGATGACCGGCCTGCCTAAAGGACAATTCCATTTCACACTTTTCATTTTCAATCTCCAGAACTGTAGCCTGAGCTTTGTCACCAACTTTTAAATCACTGTACAAGCCTGACTCGTCAATTAATTCACGGCCGCGTACAATGCCGGTGGTTAAGCCCTCAATATCTAAATAAACCTCACTGTTGGATACGCTAATAACCGTTGCTTCTACTACATCCCCAACCTTAGGCACGGCTGGCTGGTCGGAACTAGCTAATAATTCATCCATCTTTGATGACTGCTTAATTTCTTTTTGAGTAATCATAATTTATAAATAAAAAAATTGTCTTAACCCACTCACCGTATTTCACGAGAAATGAGTCCCTTAATATTGGGCTATCTAACAATATCAGCCCAATAAAGAGTTTATTAGATATATTTACTTGTGTCATCCATGGTACTATAAAACCCTGGTTTTGACAAGGGGTAATAAGGCGTGGGAGGATAAGGAAAAATTCATTGAATGGAGGCGTAAAAAAAGCTATAATTACCAGTGTAAAAAAATAATAATATGGTCCAAGATTATCTACCAAAAATTAAGGTTGGAACAGCAAAAAATATCATTAAGGGTGTTTTAAGAACCCATACAGGGCAGAAGATCAATGATACCCGTTTTAAGAAATTCCTAAGAGATAACAAGACATTAAGCAAATACGTATATTCCAAAAAGAATACTACCCTCTCTAAGTATGAATCAAAAAGATTTTTCAAGAATGTCATTCAGTCAGCTAAACAAAGCGATAAATTGCATGTCAGCGAAATCGCCCAGAAAAAAATCGGCATACGCATAGGCAGGCAGGGTGAAGTAAGCGATATTGGGCTGAACAAAATTTATAAAAAAGCTGCCACTGAACAAATCACCGCTGAAGCACCAACTGGACCAACGAAAGAGGAGATTGCCAGGCAAAAAAGGCGTGAACTAGGTTTAAAAACAGAGCACCAGCATCAGCGGGCTAGAGACATTGAGATGGAAAAAAGAAAAATGGAAAACCAGACTGATAATAATAAGACAGATACTGACAAAAGAATTACCCCTCCTCCCATGAGCCAAGGCGGTGGAATAACTGCAAATCAATCCCAAAACAAAGGCCAAACCAGTATGCCAACTGATCAAACAAGTGGAATCCAAAACCAAACTGCCTCCAGCGGGGCACAGCCAATTACTGTATTAATCCTGCCATTTTATAACCTTTCCAATAGCCAAGAAATTGCCAGGGAACTGGTAGATAAATTAACTAGCTCAGTCCAAAGGATTATCAGCAGTATTAGTATTTTCAGAACGATACCACAAAAAAAAATCAGCCTTGCTCTTGAGAACCTTCACTTGAAATCACTCCCAAACTATGATGAAGAAAACGGCCTCAAGGAAATTGCCAAACATTTAAAAGCTAAACTTTATCTCAAAGGCACTGTATTAATTTCTGGGCATTCACTTAATATTTCAATTAAAATGATAAATGTTGATACGGGCGTTGTGCTTACACTGCTGGATAGCCGGGAGAATACTGACGACTTTTTTGCCATGGAACGCAAGATAAAATGGAATATAAATAATTCCTTATTTACTAAATTAAACCCTGAATCAAAGGGACAATCTCCATCTACAGAAATTGAGGATCTGCCAATATAAATACGCCCAATAAGTACTAACTCCTTAATTAAATAGGCTTTACTGTAAGACTTTTTAATGATATTATTAACCCACTTAAGGGATATATAAAAGACTATGTATATTACTTGGTTAGGACAAGCCTGTTTTAAAATACAAGGCAAAGAAGCCACAATTATTACCGATCCTTTTGAGCCAAAAATTGGGCTTAATATGCCCCACCTAAAAGCTGATGTCGTTACGGTCAGCCATGACCACTACGACCATAATAATGTGAAGGCAATCAGCGGACAGCCTTTTGTAATTGATACGCCGGGAGAATATGAGATAAAAAATATTTTAATCCAAGGCATACCTTCCTGGCATGATGATAAGGAAGGTGCGGAACGAGGCGCTAATATAATTTACATATTTGTATTTGAGGAAATTAAAATTGCCCACTTAGGCGATCTCGGCACCACTTTATCCCAAGAGCAGCTAGAAAAAATTGAGGGAGTAGATATTCTGCTCATCCCGGTAGGCGGAGTTTATACAATTGATGGCAAAAAAGCTGCTGAAGTAATAAGCCAGATTGAACCAAGAATTGTTATCCCTATGCACTATAAAATCCCAAAACTCAAAGAAAAGATTAATAATGAAGATCTCTTTTGCAAGGAAATGGGCATTAAAAACGATAATGTTGAACAAAGGTTAAAGATAACTAAAAAAGATCTACCGGTAGAAGAAACAAAAATAATATTTTTAAAACCATAAACATATGTGCCCTTTAGACGGCATTAGCCCGCCAAATAAAAATTATACTCCAAAAACAGAACTTCCTGCAGAGGAGAAAAAACAGCTAAAGGCGAAGGGGCAAACCAAGCCTAAAATTAAGCCTAAAGAAAAACTGTCACCAATAGATAATCAGCCAAAAAAAGAAAATACTATGTGGATCCTGGTAGGCGTATCTTCAATGGTAATTGTGATTATCTGGATATTATCATGGCAAATTTCCGGTCCTCAAACTCAAAAAGATGACAATTCACTTATTGGCAGATTAAGTCAGACTACGGCCAATCTCTGGGAATCAATTAAAGCAGATATTTTTAACATTAAGAATGAACTTGATTCTGATGAAACGGATGCTGAGGCGAGTTTAAATAACAATGAAGAATATATTAACGAGCTTGAAAACCAATTTTTTCCCCAATTTGAAGACCCACAAAAACAGTAATTATGCCTAAAAATAACGATAAAAACGATAAATTAGAAAAGTCATCACACGATAAGGTGGAAATGCGACAAATTACTGAAGAAATGCAAGATTCGTATCTTGACTATGCTATGTCCGTAATTATTTCACGCGCCCTGCCTGATGTGCGCGACGGATTAAAACCGGTCCACCGGCGCATCCTGTATGCTATGTGGAGTATTGGACTGCGCTCAGGAGCAAAATTCCGCAAATCAGCTACCGTAGTTGGTGAAGTGCTGGGCAAATACCACCCGCATGGCGATGCGGCGGTTTATGACTCTATGGTCCGCATGGCCCAGGATTTTTCTATGCGTTACCGGCTGGTTAATGGCCAGGGTAATTTTGGCTCAGTAGACGGTGATGAAGCTGCGGCCATGCGTTATACAGAAGCCAAGCTGATGCGCATTACTGAGGAATCACTGGCCGATATAGACAGAAACACGGTTGACTTCATCCCCAACTATGACGGCTCACAAAAAGAGCCCAGGGTATTGCCGGCTAAACTGCCTGGACTGCTGCTAAACGGCACCATGGGTATTGCTGTAGGTATGGCCACCTCAATCCCGCCGCATAATCTGACGGAAATAATTGACGGTACAGTCCATTTAATTGATAAACCCGAAACTACAGTTGAAGAACTTATGGGTTTTATTAAAGGCCCTGATTTTCCTACTGGCGGTATTATTTTCAACCAAAAAGATATTGAACAGGCCTATGGCACAGGCAAGGGTTCGGTGGTTATGCGCGGAAAAGCTGAAATTGTTGAGAATAAAACCGGCAACTTCAGAATTATTGTTTCTGAAATACCATTCCAGGTTAATAAAGCCTATTTAATTGAAGATATTGCTAAACTGGTTCAGGATAAAAAAATTGACGGCATTAGAGACCTGCGTGATGAGTCAGATAAAGACGGCGTGCGTATTGTTATTGACCTTAAAAAAGATACTTATCCAAAAAAAATCCTGAACCGCTTATACAGCCTGACTAACCTGCAGACCTCTTTTCATTTCAATATGCTGGCTCTGATTGACGGACTGCAGCCGCGTGTATTGAACCTAAAAATGATACTGGAAGAATACATCAAACATCGCCAGTCAGTGGTCAGGCGCAGAACGCAGTTTGACCTGGATCGTGCTGAAGAAAGGGCTCATATTTTAAAAGGACTTAAAAAGGCAGTAGATAACATCAATGCTGTAATTAAGGTCATTAAATCCTCAAAAGATAAGGACCAGGCCAAAATCAACCTGATGAAAAGGTTCAAATTCACTGATCGCCAGACTATTGCCATTCTGGAAATGAGATTATCACAACTGGCTAATTTGGAACGTCTAAAGATTGAACAGGAGCTTAAAGAAAAAATAAAATTAATAACAGAACTAAAGGCCATCCTAGCATCCCCAAAAAAGATATTCAGCATAATTAAAAATGAATTAAGTGAAATTAAAGAAAAATTCGGGGATGAAAGAAAAACACAAATAAACCCAAATCCTATCGGCGAATTCAGCCAGGAAGATTTAATACCAGATGAAGCTACAGTGGTTATGATCACACTTGATGGATATATTAAACGTGTTCCTCCAGAAACTTTTAAAACGCAAAAAAGGGGCGGCCGCGGAGTTATCGGCTTAACCACCAAAGAGCAGGATACAGTTGACCAATTAATTACTACCAATACTCATGCTGACCTGCTTTTCTTCACCAGTCGCGGCCGTATTTTCCAACTAAAGGCTTATGAAGTGCCGCCAGCTTCACGAACTTCCAAGGGCCAGGCTATTGTGAATTTCCTACAGCTCGGCCAAAATGAAAAAGTTTCAGCCGTCATGTCATTCAAAGAACTAGGCGACTTTAAGTACCTGGTCATGGTAACTAAAAAAGGTATTATTAAAAAAGTTGATATCAAAGATTTTGCCTCAGTGCGCCGCTCCGGCTTAATCGCAGTTAAGCTGAAAGGTGATGACCAGCTTGAGTGGGTTAAACCATCTACCGGCAAAGATGACATTATCACAGTCACAGAAAACGGCCAGGCTATCCGCTTCAGGGAAAAACAGGTCAGGCCCATGGGCCGCAACGCTGCTGGTGTACGGGCTATCAAACTGAAAGGGGATGATAAAATTGCCGGCATGGATATAATTAACGAGGGCAGAATTGACCAGAATGAACAGCTATTGGTAGTCATGGAAAATGGTCACGGTAAAAGATCCGGCCTTAAGAATTATCGCCTCCAGGGACGCGGCGGGTCTGGAGTAAGAACAGCAAAAATTACACCCAAAACAGGCAAGGCGGTAGCCGCTTTCATCGTCAACGCCAAGCTTGAACAGGAGGACCTGATTATCATCTCGGTTAAAGGCCAGGTTATCAGACTGCCTTTAAAAACTGTTTCTGTCTTAGGACGCGCCACTCAGGGTGTCAGGCTTATGCGCTTTTCTGAAACAGGTGATAAAGTAGCCTCGGTTACTTTTATATAAACCAATTTTAATAATAAAATCCCCTGGTCTTTCAACAAGGAGATTTTTTGTGGCAGCTAGATTCCTGATCATTATGCTGTGGCTTTGAGCTGCTTGAACTCAAAAGGTGTGATGACCACGTCATGTCCGCATTCTTTGCAGACTACTAACCGAGCATCCGGCTTGCCAATAATCTCCATGTTCCATGCCCCGGCGTCTTCATACACATGGTGTGGACATGAATCTGGATCTAGTTGCTCTTGTTTGGCTTTTATAGCCGCCTCTACTAGCGCTTTGACAGCACCTGGACTATCCAGGAACCGGCGCAGCTGCTCAATATCAGGACTTACTTGTTCAGCCATCCTTGGCCCTCCGATCATAAGGTATTGTATATAGAAAAAAGTGCTTGATTTTTTATATTATAATCTAGCACTATAATTGTCAACTGAATTTTATAATATTTGACAAACTCAGACAATTTGTATAACCTCAATTAATATTGAATTAATTTATCCAGTAAATTTGTCAAAAAACAATATTTTACTTATAATAGAAATAGTGAACAAATATGAGCACCCAAGCAAAAAAAAGAACTAAACAACAAAAACGTGAGCGTGCTTCACATTTTGCTTTGACGGAAAAGCAATTATCAACCTGTCCAAAATGCAAAAAGCCGATACTACCCCATCATGTGTGTAAATTCTGCGGCTTTTACAAAGGGCTGGATGTTTTGTATCTAGACCTGAAAGCTGAACGCAAGAAGAAAAAGACCAAGAAAAAAGAGGATAAAGCCAAGAATAAGTAAATCCGTAAATTGTAATCCGTAATTTGTAGTCATTATAATTATAATTCTACATTTTACCTATTACGAATTACTAATAACTAAAAACATGTCCAACCGCCACTTATCCAGAACAATAGCCATGCAGTCCATGTATGAATGGGATTTTAATAATATTGAGTCTAACGATCTGCCAGAACTGGCGCAGCGGAATATTAAAGATTTTGCTCCAGATTTTAATGACAATGGTTTTGCTTTGCATATTATCAAAGGTGTGGTTGGCAATCTAAAGGAGATTAACCAGATGATAACCAAATACGCGCCTGAATGGCCGCTGGACCAGATTACCGTGGTTGACCGGAATGTCCTGCGTATTGGCATTTATGAATTAAAATTTTCCAAAGGGGAAATTCCACCCAAGGTAGCTATTAATGAGGCCATAGAACTGGCCAAAACATTTGGCGGCGAGTCCTCCGGAAAATTCATCAACGGCGTGCTGGGCAGTATTTACAAGGACATGATAAAAGGCGGCGATGCGCCGATCTCCGAACCGGACGCCGAAAAAAAAGAAAAACCAAAAGGCTAAAAAATAAATCAGCTTAAATTAGGGTTTTAATATTTATTGAACACTGGTTCGAGCTGATGTAAAGGAACCCTATGAAAAATTTCGGCAAGCTGGAGAAAAAATTAAATATTAATTTCACCAATCAGGACCTGCTGACAACTTCTATGGTGCACCGCTCCTATATTAATGAGCACCCTAGTTTTAAGCTGGACCATAATGAGCGCTTGGAATTCCTGGGTGATGCGGTTTTGGAATTGGTAGTCACCAAACATCTTTATTTAAATTATAAAAATCCCGAAGGCGAGCTGACCAACTGGCGCGCCAGCCTGGTTAATTCCACTATGCTGGCTAAAATCGCTGAAAAGCTGGAACTGAATGAATTCCTGTACCTGTCAAAAGGGGAAGCCAAAGACGACAACACCAAAGCCCGTCAATATATTTTAGCTAACGCTTTTGAAGCGCTAATCGGGGCCATTTACCTGGACCAAGGCCTGGAAACGGCGGATAAATTCATTAAAGAGCATATCCTTAGCGAGCTGGAAGCTATCCTGCAAAACCACCTGTATCTGGACCCAAAAAGCAAATTCCAGGAAGCAGCCCAGGAAAAATTCGGCATTACTCCGTCCTATAAGGTGATTTCAGAAACTGGCCCTGACCATAACAAGAAATTTATTGTTGGCGTTCATTTAGATAAAAAACTGATTGCTAAAGGCGAAGGCACTTCAAAGCACGAAGCGCAGGTAGCTGCTGCAGAAGCCGGACTTGAACAAAAAGGCTGGTAAAAAAATACGAACCTTTTCATGTATCACAAAACCACATTTCAGCTGGAGGCTTATTATGACGGGACAATCCGTTACTGTAGGCAGGCCTACCGATCTCACATTGGTAGGCAAAACATTTCGCAACTTCTCTAACCTTGGTTGTACCGCTATTGCCACAAAAGAGGCTGGATTCCCCTCCGGTGCAAAGCTTTTTTTCGAGACTGATCCTACTGGTGGAACGGGTTTTGAAATCATTGCTAGTTCAGTCCAGATCGGTAAACAGCCTGTTGATCAGGTGAAGCCAGGCCAAAAATGCGCTGTCCATATTGGCAGCGGCAACCTTCCTCGTTCCGGTACCCTGGTCTTTGTTGTCAATTAAAGGCCGGGAGCACCGCAAATCTACTTTGCACATTCATCGGGAAGGTGTAAATGGTACTTTTACTACTTAGATCTCACTCCAAACTAAGACATTGAAGCGCGCTACTTATCACAAGTCATGCGCGCTTCTTATTTGACAAAAAAAAGAAATTTTAATAAGCTAATATAAAATTAAATCCCTAAAAAAATAAACAAAGAACCCTTAAAGCACAAGGAGGTGGTCATGGCCAACCCAGGACGTACAATGGTCCTAATAGGCCAGGTTTTTGATGCCAAGCACGCTAGCGCCAGCATCTTCGGCATCAGAGTAACAGACAAGGCTATTAGCGGAGGATGCAGATTAGAGATCCGTTCTCCGGATGGGAAACACACCATCAATGCAACTGTTGGTTCGATTGAAATCAGACGCCAGAGAACCAACGTTTGTCTCCCAGAGCAGGATTGCGCTGTCATGGTGGGCCGTAAACCTTCTATCCAGCCAAAAACCGGATGGGAAGTCTATGCCCGCGCAGATCAAGCAGAACGTGCTGCCCAACTGACACAAGGGTTCACACCGCGTCCTGACAAGGGAAAGGGACGACCCGAAAGAACAGTCTGGCACTAAACACCCGCCACAAAATTCCAGCGCACCTAAAACTTACAGGTGCGCTCTTTTTTTACTCTGAATTTATTGAAGAGTATTTGACAAAAAATCAATAAATTTATAAGTTAAATAAAACAAAATACAACAATGCTATTTTACCAATCATCCAAAAAAGTACGGAGGGATCATGACTAAAGATGGTTTTACCCGGGGATCTGAATCTCACTTTAGCAACCAGAGAAAGTGGGGCAAAAAATGAAAATCGGAGACGTAGTCGGAACGATTGTTGGGGTTGATGACAACAATACCGTCATTATCCAAGTTCAGGGTTGCGGCGTCAAAGTAAATGACACCCTGAAATTTAAAAAAGGCAGTAAACAGTTCACGGGCAGCATCTTATCCTTAACAACAGGAGGGGGAAATGCTCAGGATGAAGTGACAACTGGACAATGCACCGCCAGTCTAAATATGACTTTTCAGGGATCTGCCCCGCCAGTTGGCTCTGCAGCCACGCTAGCCAACCGCCCCGGCTTCAACTATCAGCATCCGCCAAAAGATGGAAAGAGAACCATCTGGTAAAGCATCCGCGAGTTAACATTTAGCGCGTAATCTAAGATAGAACAGATTACGCGCCCTTTTTTTACTCCCAATGCACTATTTGACAATCTTTATATTACGGTGTTACTATAACATGACCTTTTTATATTTTGCACCTTTTGAACACAAAACAGAGGGGAATCATGACACCAAAAAGCAAAGCCCAAAACACTGTTGGCATAATTACCGGGGATACCAATGGCTTAACTGAAATCACTGTTGTGGATGGAGAAACAATCCAGCTTAATGACCAGCTTCAGTTCCATGTGGATACTGGCAACGGCAGATTTCCAGAGGGTAACGTCTCGGGCATAAAGGTTAATGGTCAGCCATTAACAAAAGCTGGATCAGGCACATGTAAAGTTCATCTATATATGGCTTATCTCTACCTAGAAAATCTACCTGAAGGTACGAGAATTACGCGATTAAGCCGCAAACCCCGAGGAGCCATCTTCCATGATATCTTCAGTGATAACGGCGATGGCCAACAATAGCGCGCAATGCAACTTGTCTTTAAAGTTACTGTGCGCTTTTTTTTACCCCCACACCAAGTTCTGGTGTGGGGGAATTAATTTGACAACCAGCGCTCTTTTGCTATGATACATCATTAGATTATGTTTGCTCTTTCTTTAGGAGAATAATTAATATGCACGAAAAGCAAATTGCTTCGGTGCCCACAAGGCTGCACCTATTTACAACAAAATACCTAGGACCGGTTGTGGAACGCTTAGCAAGTCGCGGATTTAATCCCGACTGGCTCAGCTGGTCTGGATTGGCTCTAGCCGTTGCTGCTGGAGGCTTTCTTGCCTTTGGTATATTCTTGCCAGCCCTAATCCTTGGCCTGCTCAGCTCTCTGACTGATATGGCCGACGGTCTCCTGGCTCGCATGCTCGACGAAAAGAACCGCCGTTCCGAACTGCAAATCAAACGCGGACAGATGGTTGACCCGTTTGTTGACCGGCACGCTGATGCTGCACTCTGGCTGGGCATACTCATATATGTATTGCCAGCCTTTATCCAGCTATCGGAATTAAACTGGCTGCATTGGATAGCACTCTTCATGGTCATCCTTTCGTATCCTTTCAACCTCGCCTCAAGCTGGATCCGGGCCAAAGTAGAGGGAGTTGGGCTGACACTGGGCGAAAAGAAACCCTTGACGCGCACTGTTTTTCTAATACTCCTGGGCGGTTCATGTATAATTGCTCTACTGATAACTGAGCCAATCCTGGACATGCCTATATTGTTCTGGTGCGTAGCCGTCATCGGCTTAGTTCAAGGAATTACCTGGCTCCAGAGGTTTATCCGCGCCCCGAGGGCATCCTTGCCGCAAGAATAAAGCCTTATTCATGCCCTGCTATCGCAAAATAGCAGGGTATTCTTATTAATTACTTTACATAAACTGAAATCCTTGATATTATAATATGGAGAATATGAAAAAGATAATTTCCCCAGATCAAACAAATTATTTAAATCAAAGGTGATATAATTCCCCCGAAAACGGGGAATTTTTTTTAATAACTTAAATATTAATAACATGAAGCCTTTTAAAAACCGTAACATTATTTCCATCAAAGATTTTACCAAAGAGGAGATCATGCACATTTTAAACACGGCCAAGAAATTCAAGATAAAGGTCAACCCAATCCTGCTCAAACACAAAATTCTGGCCAGCTTATTTTTTGAACCTTCCACTAGGACACGTTTTTCATTTGAATCTGCTATGGAAAGACTGGGTGGCTCAATTATTTCCCTGGCCGAAGCAAAATCCAGTTCAGCTTCCAAGGGAGAATCTGTTTCTGATTCAATAAAAATCGTGGATAAATACTGTGATGTCATTGCCATGCGCCACTCGCTGGAAGGATCTGCCCGCCTGGCCTCAGAAGTGTCTAACAACCCGATTTTAAACGGGGGTGACGGAGCTAACCAGCATCCAACCCAGACTTTTCTGGACCTATTTTCCATTTTAGAAACCCAAAAAAAATTAAAAGGATTGAACGTAGCCTTGGTGGGCGACCTTAAATACGGGCGCACCACCCATTCCCTAGCTTATGCCTTGGGCATGTTCGGAGCCAGGTTGTTCTTCATTGCTCCGCCGTCTTTGCAAATGCCATCTTACGTAACCCATGACCTAAAAAAATTAAAAGCTAAATATTCCACCCATACAGAACCTGAACGCATCATGCCCAAGCTGGATATTTTTTATGCTACGCGCATCCAAAAAGAACGCTTTGGCGATCCCATGGAATATGAAAAAGTAAAAGACGCCTATATTATCACCAATAAGCTGCTGACTAAGGTAAAGAAAAATTTCAAGATACTACACCCCCTGCCGCGTGTTAATGAAATCAATTATGAAGTTGATAATACTCCCTACGCCTACTATTTTGAGCAGGCTAATAATGGTCTCTTTGTCAGAGAAGCACTCTTGGCTTTGGTCTTGGGCAAGGTATAAAATTCAAGCTCAACCATAAACTATCAACCATTAACCATTAACTATAAACTATATGAGAGCTTATAAAGTTTACGCTATAAAAGATGGTACAGTCATTGACCATATACCAGACGGCCAGGGCATGGGCATTATTGACCTGCTCAATCTGCGCCAATGGAATAGAACAGTTACCCTGGGCATTGGATTTCACAGTAAAAAACACGGTAAAAAAGACGTAATTAAAATTGAAGATAAAGAATTAACACCCGCTGAAGTAAATAAAATTGCCATCGTTGCGCCAACCGCCACCATGAATATCATTAGAAACCATAAGATTGTAAAAAAATTCAATGTTGAGCTGCCTGAAACCTTGGAAGGTATTGTAAAATGCCCTAATCCAGCCTGCGTTACCAACCATGATCCTGTGGCTACAACGCGATTTTTCAAAGAAAATGGCAAAAAGATAGAACTCCGCTGCGCTTATTGCGAAAGATATTTCAAAGAACACGAAATTGAAGTAATCTAACTACATGGACATAAGCACAAATATTGCCGGAATAAACCTGACCAATCCCACCATGCTGGCTTCAGGCATTATGGGAGTTTCCCGCGCCTCGCTTAATAACGTGATTAAGAATGGGGCCGGCGCCTGTGTTATAAAATCAATCAGCCTAGAAGAGCGCGCCGGCCACGCCGCTCCCAATATTATCACTTTTGCCGGCGGCATGATGAACGCCATTGGCTATTCCAATCCGGGCGTAGACCAGGCAAAAAAAGAATTTTCTGATCTTAAGGATCTGAGTGCCCCAATCATCGCCAGTATCATTGGTCAGGACGAAAAAGAGTTTGCCATGATGGCAGAAAAATTCCTGCCCGGCGAATTTGCTGCAGTTGAATTAGCCCTGTCCTGTCCACACACGCCTGGCTATGGAACCTTAGCTGGCCAAAACACTCCCCGAAATACGGAAAAAATTACCCGGGCAGTCAAAGAAAATACCAAGCTGCCAATTTTTGTAAAAATTTCACCTGATTCCCAGCCTATTGGCGAAGTAGCCAAAGCAGCTGAAGCTGGTGGAGCTGATGCTATTACCGCTACTAATACTATGGGTCCGGGCATGATTATTGATATCCAGACAGGCCAGCCAATTTTGGATTTTAAAATCGGTGGAATTTCCGGTCCAGCCCTGCATCCTATTGCCGTACGCTGTATTTATGACATTTATAAATCTGTAACCATTCCCATTATCGGCTGCGGCGGGGTAACTTATGGCAAGGACGCGCTAGCCATGCTTATGGCCGGAGCTTCAGCTGTGCAAATAGGCACTGGTATATATTACCGCGGCCTCGAGGTGTTTAAAAAAGTTACCCAGGAAATTAAAGACTTTATGCAGGATAAAAAATACAAAAGCCTAAAAGACTTTATTGCATTAACCCATAAACTAGAAAAATAATGGAACATGCTTTTGGTACAATTGAACAGCCAGAAGTACTGCCCATCGCAGATATTAAACAAGAAAACGAAAGGGTTAGAACATTTTATTTTGACAAGGCCATGAAATCGCAGCCCGGCCAGTTCGTTATCGTCTGGATTCCACGATTGGATGAAAAACCGTTCAGTATCGCCAGTGAGGAAAATGGCCGCCTGGGTTTGGCCATTGCCAAAGTAGGAGCTTTTACTGAAAAATTATTTACTATGAAAAAGGGTGAGCAAATAGGCTTACGCGGACCATACGGCTCCTGGTTTACTACTGAAAATGATTACAAAAAAATTTTATTAATCGGCGGGGGTTATGGAGTGGCCCCCCTGTCTTTTCTAGCCCAACAAGCTAAAAAACAGGATATAACCATTGACTTTTGCAATGGTGCACGAACATCAGATCAAATTTTATTCAAAGACAAATTGCACAAACTCAATATTAACTTACATATTACCACGAACGATGGCAGTGACGGCCAAACCGGCACAGTGCTTGATAGCACCAATGAATGTCTGAATAAAAATAAATATGACTGTGTTTATGTGTGCGGTCCGGAAGTAATGGAAAAAAAGGTGGCAGAACAGTGCGATAAACTGGGAGTACCATGCCAGGTAAGTATTGAAAGATACATGAAATGCGGTTTTGGTATTTGCGGCCAATGCTGTCTTGATGATTCAGGCGCGCGCATGTGCAAAGAAGGGCCGGTAGTCTGGGGTGATTACGCGCTTAAGCAAAAAGAATTTGGTCACTACCATCGCACTAAAAGCGGTAAAATAGAAAAAACCAATGTCCAGCACTAATTTAAAAAATTTCCAATTAGCTAACGGAGAAAAAACAGATATTTTAATTGCTGATGGAAAAATCCAGGACATCGGCCCTACATTATCAGGTGATAAGGCCATTGATATTGGCGGTAAACTGGTTATCCCGGGGGTAATTGATGCGCATGTGCACTTCCGTGAACCAGGCGGTGAAAAAAAGGAGGATTGGACCAGCGGCTCGCAAGCAGCGGCGACAGGCGGAGTAACCTCAGTTATTGATATGCCGAACAACAACCCGGCGATAATCAACAAAAAAACTCTGGGCTTAAAAAGGGATCTAGCTCAAAAAAGCCTGGTTAATTATGGCTTCTACCTGGGGGCCACTAAAAACAACCATGATGAAATTAAAACCGCCCCTAATATCGCCGGGGTTAAAATTTATGTCGGCTCTTCAACCGGCGATCTACTGGTAGATCAGGATGAAGACATTGCAAAACTATTCAGTATCCCTGATATCCAATGGGTAATTCATGCGGAAGATGAAAAAATCATTACCAGTAATGCTAAAAAAATGGCTGACGTTGATAACCCGGCCATACATTCTGAAATCAGAGAACGTAAGGCAGCAATAAAGGCAGTAAAACGAATAATTAAATTAGCCAGCCAAGCAGGCGCCCGGGTGCATATTTGTCACATAAGTACTAAAGAAGAGATTGAATTAATAAAAAAGGCTAAAGAAAATAAATTAAATATTACCTGCGAGGTTAGCCCCCATCACTTATTTTTAAACCGGAGGGCCTACAAAAAATTCGGAAATCTAGTCAAGGTAAATCCACCCCTGCGTGAAATTGAAGATAATGAAGCTCTTTGGCAGGCGATTAATGACGGAATAATAGATATTATTGCTACTGACCACGCCCCTCATGTATTAGATGAAAAATGGCAGGATTATAATAAGGTCCCCTCTGGCATACCAGAGGTACAAACTTCCCTGCCCCTTATGATGAACGAGGTAAGCCAAAAAAATATCAGTCTGGAAAAACTTATTCAGATTATGTGCCAGCAACCGGCGGAAATATTCAAGCTTAAAAATAAAGGTCAAATTATGGAAGGCTATGATGCTGACCTGACTGTCATTGACCAGGTCATGATTAAGACTATTAATAAATCTGAACTTAAATCCAAGTGCAGTTGGTCGCCATACGAAGGATGGGAACTCAAAGGCTGGCCTATTATGACTTTTGTAAACGGCAACTTGGTGTATAATAATGGTAAAATTAATGATCAATTAAAAGGCCGGGAGTTAAATTATGGAAAAATATAAGCAAGAATTTATAACTTTTTTAGCTACCTCTAATGCTCTGCAATTTGGGGATTTCACTCTGAAAAGCGGACGGCAATCACCATATTTTATTAATACTGGCCTGTTTGATACCGGAGAGCAAATTGCTAAACTGGGTGAATTTTACGCCCAGGCAATTAATGACGGATTTGGTAAAGACTTTGACATTATCTATGGACCGGCTTATAAAGGCGTTCCTTTATGTGTAACTGCTGCTGTGACTTTATCACAAAAATTTAATATTAATAAATATTATACTTTTAACCGCAAAGAAATTAAGGACCACGCTGATAAAAAACTGTTGGTTGGCCATACACCGCAAGCAGGTGAGCGCATTTTAATAATTGATGACGTAATCACGGATGGCGGAGCACTTATAGAATCAATGGACATTCTGAAAAGTATTACTGGCTTGAAATATGCCGGGGTTATTCTTTCGGTCAACCGCCAGGAAAAAACCAAGGATGAAAAAAATGCCATAGCCAGTTTTGAAAAAGAGTATAATATGCCCATCCGCTTTATTGTAACAGTAAGTGAAATCATAACCTTCCTGCATAATCGGAAAATTAACGGTCAAACATATATTACTGACGAGATTAAAAACAAAATGGAAGAGTATTTAAAAACTTACGGAGTTTAATATGAGCCATTTCAAAGACAGAATCAATAAAACATACTCTGAACGCGCCCAGCTGACCAACAACCCGATGACTAAGCAGCTGCTGGAACTGATGGATAAAAAAAAGACTAACCTTATTCTGGCTAATGATGAAACTAATACAGAAAAATTTCTGGAGCGCGCTGACTGGCTGGGCCCGGAGATAGCCGTGCTTAAAACTCATATAGATATTATTGACGACTTTACTCCCAAGCTAATAGAAAAACTTGTCGCCCTGGCAAAAAAACATCAATTCCTGATTTTTGAAGACCGCAAATTTGCTGATATTGGTAATACTGTAAAAATGCAGTATGGCCAGGGAATATTTAGGATCGCTGACTGGGCGCACCTGACTAATGCACATATAGTACCTGGTCCAGGAATAATTGAAGGCCTGCAAACTGCAGCAGCAAACATTACTGATCCGCGCGGATTAATATTATTAGCCCAAATGAGTTCCAAAGGAAACCTGGCTATCCATGACTATACTAAGCATGCCATGGCCATGGCCGAGCAATACGCTGGCTTTGTGGTCGGGTTTATTGGCAATGGCGGTGACGTTAATGAACTGAAAAAACTAACCATCCTGGCGCCGCCGCAGTTCATAATCTTCACTCCGGGCGTAAAAATGGGCGGCGGCGCGGACAAGCTAAAACAGCAATACACCACTCCAGCTGACGTTATCCAGGCCGGCTCTGATTCAATAATCGTTGGCCGCGGCATTTATGGTGCTGATAATCCCCAAAAAGCCACGCAAGAATACCGCCAGGCCGGGTGGGAAGCGTACAAAAAAAGAATAAATAATTAAAATTATTCATTAAGCCATTGGCTTCAAAAAAAATACAACTTACTCTTGAAGACAGTACTGTCTTTACTGGCCAAAGCTTTGGTGCAAAAAAATCTGTAGCCGGAGAAATGGTTTTTAATACGGGCATGGTCGGGTACCCTGAAAGCCTGACTGATCCCTCGTACCAAGGGCAAATATTAATATTAACATATCCCCTAATAGGCAATTACGGAGTTCCCAGCAATGCCATAGAACATGGACTAGCTAAAAATTTTGAATCCAACAGGATACAGATTGCTGGCCTAATTATTGCTGGTTATTCTTCTGAATACCATCACTGGAATGCCACTAAGAGCCTGGCTGACTGGCTTAAAAAAAGTAACATCCCAGCTATTCAAGGTATTGATACCAGGGCATTAACCAAACGCCTGCGGGAAAAAGGCACCATGCTGGGGAAAATCATTTATCAGGATGATATTGAACTCATGGATCCAAATAAATATAACCTAGTAGAAAAAGTAAGCACTAAGAAAAAAACAATTTACGGTAAGGGCAGTATAAAAATATTATTAGTAGATACTGGCGCAAAATTTAATATAATCAGGTGTTTGCTAAAAAGAAATGTAAAAGTAGTCAGAGTGCCCTGGGATTATGACTTTAGCCGAGAAAAATATGATGGATTGCTTATTGGCAATGGGCCAGGCGATCCCAAAATGTGCAAAAAAACTATAGCTAATTTAAAAGGGGCGCTGATAAAAAATAAACCAATTTTCGGAATATGCCTGGGCAATCAATTGCTGGGCTTAGCTGGCGGCGGTGACACTTATAAATTAAAGTACGGCCACCGCAGCCAAAATCAGCCATGCCTTTTGGTGGGAACAAAGCGATGCTTTATCACTTCCCAAAATCACGGCTTTGCCGTCAATAACAAATCACTGCAAAAAGACTGGGACCTGTGGTTTATTAATGCCAATGATAATTCGTGTGAGGGGATAAAGCACAAAACCAAACCATTTTTCTCTGTACAATTCCATCCTGAGGCCAGCGCTGGTCCGGTTGATACCGAATTTCTATTTAACGACTTTATTGAGTTAGTTAAAAAATATAAAAAATGAAAGATAAAATGAACCCCTCCCTGCGGCAAGCTGCAGGGTATCAGGAAAAACGGAATAGTCGGGAATTCATTCGCCGAAGCCTAAAGCGGGATTCATTACCCGACCTACCCCTGAAGCAAGTTCAGGGTTCGGCGGGTTCGCCGCGCCTTTCCATCCGCAGTAGCAGTAGCAACTGCTACTGCGGAGGACGGGCATCCCCCCGCAGCAAACTGCGGGCTATTCGGCGAAGGCGAATAAAAAAAGTAATAATTTTAGGATCCGGGGCTTTAAAAATTGGTGAAGCAGGCGAATTTGATTATTCCGGTTCGCAAGCCCTCAAAGCACTGAAAGAGGAAGGCATCAAAACAATACTAATAAACCCCAACGTAGCTACTATTCAAACAAGTGAAAACATTGCGGATACAATTTATTTCCTCCCGGTAACGCCCTACTTTGTGGAGAAGGTCATAAAAAAAGAAAGGCCGGACGGCATTCTTCTGGCTTTTGGCGGGCAAACTGCCTTAAACTGCGGGGTGGAATTATTTAATAACAAAATATTAAAAAAATACAAGGTAAAAGTGATTGGAACTCCGGTTAAGGCAATAATCAATACGGAAGATCGCCACTGCTTTGTGAAAAGATTAGCCGAAATAAACGTGTCAGTGCCCAAAAGCATTGCCGTAACAAATCTTGAACAAGCAAAAAGGGTAGCTAAAAAAATTGGCTATCCAATAATTATACGTGCGGCCTACACATTGGGCGGTCAGGGAAGCGGATTTGCTGATTCGGAACAAAGGTTGACTGAACTCGCTAGCCAAGCCTTCTCCTATACCCACCAAATACTTATTGAGGAATCCCTGGAAGGATGGAAAGAAATTGAGTATGAGGTTGTCAGGGATAAATACGATAACTGCATTACAGTATGCAATATGGAAAACTTTGATCCTTTAGGCATACATACAGGCGAAAGTATTGTTGTGGCGCCATCACAGACATTGAACAACAAAGAATACCACAAGCTTAGGCATCTCTCAATCAAAGTTATTAAACACCTTGGTATTATTGGAGAATGCAATATCCAATTTACGCTTGACCCTACTTCAGAAGACTACCGGGTCATAGAAGTTAATGCCAGGCTGTCAAGATCAAGCGCCCTGGCCAGCAAAGCAACCGGCTACCCCCTGGCTTTTATTGCGGCTAAACTCGGCTTAGGCTATAGTCTGTCGGAGTTAAAAAATTCCGTAACAAAAAGTACTACCGCCTGTTTTGAGCCTGCTCTTGACTATATTGTATGCAAAATACCACGGTGGGATTTGGGAAAATTTAAACTTGTGGCTCAAGAAATCGGCAGCAGTATGAAAAGCGTTGGCGAAGTAATGGCCATTGGCAGAAACTTTGAAGAAGTAATCCAAAAAGCGCTGCGCATGGTGGGCCTAGGCATGCATGGCTTTGTTGGGAATAACAGTATTAACTTAAACCATAGTATAGAAAAAGAGTTAACAAATCCAACTGACAGAAGAATATTTGCTATTGAACAGGCGTTTAAGCGGGGATTTTCCGTGGAAAAAATATCCAATCTGACAAAAATTGACAAGTGGTTCTTGTTTAAATTAAAAAATATTATCGATACCGAAAAAGAGCTTAAAAAAATTAATCTGATTCAAAAAATACCTAAGGCGCTGTTGCTAAGGGCTAAACAACAAGGATTTTCTGACTTTCAAATAGCCAGATCCGTATTAAAGGATGAAAAAGGAAGTATGGATAGAAAATTGCTAAAAGTAAGGGCAGTTAGAAAAAAATTGGCTGTGCTGCCATTTGTTAAGCAAATAGACACGCTAGCTGCAGAATATCCGGCTAAAACAAACTATCTTTACCTAACCTACGACGCCCAGGAACATGATATTGAATTTAAAAAACAGGACAAGCCAGTCATAGTATTGGGCAGTGGGGCGTATCGGATCGGCAGCAGTGTTGAATTTGATTGGTGCTGTGTCAATGCCGTCTTAGCTTTAGCCAAAAAAGGCTATAAAACAGTCATGATCAATTATAATCCAGAAACTGTTAGCACTGACTATGATATATGTGATAAGCTGTTTTTTGATGAACTAACTTTTGAACGGGTATTGGATATTTATGAACTGGAAAAACCCCAGGGCGTTATTGTATCCATGGGCGGCCAAATACCCAATAACCTGGCTATTAAGCTCTATAACCAAAAAGTTAAAATTTTAGGCACTTCACCTGTTTCCATAGATAACGCGGAAGATAGGCATAAATTTTCTAAACTGCTTGACGAGCTGGCAGTTGACCAGCCTGAATGGAAAGAATTATCAAATCTGAATGAAATACATAAATTTGCCAATGACGTTGGTTATCCCGTATTGATCCGCCCCTCCTATGTATTAAGCGGTGCGGCCATGCATGTGGTAACTGATCCATCACAATTGAATTTTTTTCTGAAAATGGCGGTTAATATTTCAAAAAAATACCCAGTAGTAGTTTCAAAATTTATTATTGGAGCCAAGGAAATTGAAATAGATGCTGTTGCCCGGAATGGAAAAATATTATGTTACGCTCTAAGTGAACACGTGGAGCACGCCGGGGTTCACAGCGGCGACGCTACCATAGTATTCCCTCCCCAAAAAACCTATTTGGAAACAGTCAGAAGGATAAAAAAAATTACGCGCCAGATTGCCAGCCGATTAAAAATCTCCGGCCCATTTAATATCCAATTTTTAGCCAAAGAAAATGACATCAAGGTAATTGAATGCAATTTACGCGCTTCCAGGAGTTTTCCATTCGTGTCAAAAGTGCTAAAAGTAAACTTTATTGAATTAGCCACCAGGGTCATGCTCGGCGAAAAGGTAAAAAAATCCAACAAGTCGCTGTTTGAGCTTGATTATGTCAGTGTCAAAGCACCGCAGTTCTCATTCACTAGATTGCAGGGTGCTGACCCTATCCTCGGAGTAGAAATGGCCTCAACCGGAGAAGTAGCTTGCTTAGGAGATGATTTTCATGAAGCTCTGCTTAAATCAATGATATCTGTCGGCTGGCGCTTTCCCAAAAAAAACATCCTGCTTTCAACCGGCCCCGTAGAATCAAAAGCAGAGCTTTTAGACAGTATTAGGGAATTGGAAAGACAAAAATACACTCTTTATGCTACTCGAGGTACTGCACAATTCCTGAAACGCAATGGGGTAAACTCAAAAATACTTTTCTGGCCCAATGAGAAAAAAGAACCAAATACAAAAAGCTATATTAAGGAGAAAAAAATTGATTTGGTAATAAATATCCCTAAAAATTATGAAGAGGAAGAATTATCTAACGATTATATAATTAGGAGGACTGCTGTGGATTTTAACGTTCCGCTGCTTACCAATACTAGACTTGCAAAAGCCACTGTTGACGCCATATGCAAGAAGAGCTTAAATCAATTAACTATAAAAAGCTGGAATGAATATAACTAAAAATAATAATTAATCTTAAACTAAAATGAAACATCTACTCCACTTAAAAGACTATTCTGCTGACGATATTAAGCAGATCATTCACAAAGCTATTGATATTAAAAAAAATCAAGCACACTATGGTGAGGTGCTGAAAAATAAAACTATGATCATGCTTTTCCAAAAAGGCTCCACCCGCACGCGCCTTTCTTTTGAAGCCGGTATGACCCAGTTGGGCGGACACGCCATATTTGTAGATCAAAAAACTACCCAATTTGCTTTAACTGATTTTAAGGATGAGATTAAAGCAGTTATGCGGTATGCGGATATTCTTATGTTCCGTGCAGTTAAATTTGCTGATGTACAAATTGCCGCTGATCAAAACATGGTGCCGGTTATTGACGCTTGTTCAGAAAAATATCATCCCTGCCAAACCTTAGGGGACTTATTAACCATGGCTGAACACGCTGGTGGTCTCGAAAAAATAAAAAAAATTGCTTGGCTTAGTATAGAAAATAACGTACTTAACACTCTAAAACTGGCTTGCGCTAAACTGGGCATTGATGTTTATGTAGCCTCGCCAAAAGTCCACGAAATCAGCGTGGACGAAGAATTAAATAAAATTGCCGAAGATACTGGCCATGTCCATAAAACGTCTGATTTAGCTGAGGCAGTAAAAGACGCTGACTTTATACACACTGATACCTGGCTGGATATGGAATTTTATAAAGATGGCCAAGTGAATCCTGAATTTAAAAATGAATATGACGAGCGCATTAAACTATTCAAACCTTATCAAATTAATGCAGACATGATAAATAAATTCGCCCCGCAAGCTAAAATTATGCACTGCATGCCCTGCCATATTGGTTATGAAATAACCAGGGACGCAGTTGACCATCCTAACTCTGTCATTTTTGACCAGGCAGAAAACCGCCTGCACGCCCAAAAAGCGGCGATACTTTATTTGTTGGGGAAGTAATAACCTAACCTGTTTTCGGAACGCAAAGCTTTAGCTTTGCAAAAAACTCCACCTACGCTTGTAGCGTGCATTATTTTTATTGCTAAAAATATGCCATTTTGCTAAGATATAAGACCGTCACTTAAATTGAAAGTAATTTGAAAACTAAATACAAAGGAGGAAGAGATGCCTATCTCTGCCTTGCATGTTCAGCGAGCTGATGACCCGGCTGCTGCAGCTCTATTAAGGAGACTGCAAAAACTGGGCTACTCCGATCTCACTGGACTTACTATTGAACGGGTATTTTGTTTGGAAGGAGACGTCGATCCCGATGAACTAAAACCGCTTCTGGTTAATCCGCTTTATGAAACTGGATCAGCTTTATCTCAACTCGCAGATAGTTCAGGTCCAATCATTGAAGTTGGATATCAACCAGCAGTGGTTGATCCGGAAACCATTTCCATCCTTGACGGCGCAAGTGCGCTAGGGGTTACAGAATTAGAATGGGCACGCTTAGGCTTTAGGTATCAACTCACAGGCGTAGACCCTTCACAAGCCTTAGCCATAGCGCAGGCCTATCTGTTTAATCCTGTTGTTCAACGGATTATTGAACCGGGCATGCAATGGGATACTCTGCAGCCGACCGGCCAGCCAAATCCGGTACAAAACATTTCACTAATTGGATTAGGCGACACTGCACTAATACAACTAAGTGAAAAAATGCGCTGGCTTGCCCCACTATCACAGATGAAAGCGCTCCAAGCTGAAGAAGCTAACCAGGGACGGCCTTTCACAGACTGTGAACATGAAATCTACATTCAAACTCACTGTGACCATTGCGAACATCTTACCTGGCGACGCCTTGGTTTGATGAAAAGACTCCACGCAGCTACTCAGCAAATCAACCATCCATTGGTGAAATCAGCTTTTGGCGACAATGCTGGTGGAATGCTTTTCTACGATGGTTGGGTCATTTGCATCAAGGGTGAAACACACTGTTTCCCGTCAGCTACGGCTACATATGGCGGTATCATGACCAAGCACGGTGGAATTCTCCGCGATATACTTGGTTTTGGTGGGGGTGCTTATCCTATTGGCAGTACTACTATCATGGGCATTATGGACCCCCGTATTTCTGCTGAACAAGTTCCGCCAGGAGCTCTGCATCCTATGATCATCCTGCTGGAATCCATCCGAGGCACGGCTGACTACTGTAATCCAATGGGCATTCCTATGATGCTGCCTATGTATCGGCTTCATTCTCATTATCCTAAGTGCTTTGCTCTGGGTCATGCAATTGGTATTATTCCAGAGAAATACGCGCTTAAGGACGATCCGCAAAATGGCGATATCATTCTGCTGATTGGCGGACGCACCGGCCGCGATGGTATTCACGGTGCTACAGTCAGTTCCTCTGGCATGAGTTCTCATACCATGGTAAGGGATGCTGCTGCAGTACAAATAGGCCATCCTATTGTTGAACGCAACATCATGACGGCTACTCCTGAACTGCGAGATGGCGACTGTATTCGTCATATCACTGATCTTGGTGCTGGCGGCATTTCCTGTGCAGCAGGTGAAAGTGCAAAAAAATCCGGCGCAGTAATCTACCTGGAACGCGTACTCTTGAAAGACATCAGTTTATCTGGTCGGGAAATTCTGCTTTCAGAATCACAGGAGCGCATGCTCATTATTGTACCGCCTGACAAAGTTGACTTAGCTGAAGAAATCCTGCGCAAGCACAATGTTGAGACAACTCAATTGGGTCAAATCACTAATACTGGCCGCTTTGTAGTTTACCACCACGGCCAAAAAGTGGTTGATCTGAGTATGGACTTCCTGTGGAACAGCTGTCCTGTTGATCCGATTGAGATCAGAGAGCCGAAAAGGAATCTGACTCCGGCAACAGTAATTACACCAAGTGATCATGATGCCTGGAAACGAGCCATGCTCCAGGTTGTTTCCCATTTCCATTGCTCTGACCAATCTCCAGCTGGCTTCCAGTTTGACACCACTGTCCAAGGTCGTACTGCTATCGGACCTTTTGCCGGCATTAACGGCAACATGCCTACTAATGTTTTCGCTTCCGCACCCTTAAGGGGCCATCCTTACGGGGCTATCTTTACTGCGGCTTTCAATACATTTTTCGGTGAAATTGATCCTGCAGCACTGGGTCGCTTAATGATGGTGGAAGCAATTACCAAGGCGGTAGTTCTTGGAGTGAGCCCGCTGGAAATGGTGCTTTGCGATAATGTCTATACTCCCTCACTAACTCCAGAGATTGCCTGGGATTTGAAAGCTATGGTTGAATCATTCATTGATTTTTCTGTGACCTTGGGCATACCATTTGTTTCAGGCAAAGACTCCAGTTCAGGAACCTTTGCCTGTGCGGACGGGACAATGGTTGATGTACCTAACACCTTTGTCTGCGCCACCCTTGGCCGAGTGCCTGACGTGCGACAACTTATTACTAAGCCGTTCAAACAGCCTGGCAGCAGGCTCATCCTGCTGGGTCAGGTAAACGCGAATAACCTTGGTGGTTCAGTTTACCTGGATTGCCATGGCCAACGTGGTGACAATACTCCTGACTATGGTCCTGACTGGGCAACAATCTTATTGCCGTTATGGCAGGGCTATCATGCTATTCACCAACATCAGGACATACTTTCAGCTAGTGCTATTGCTGAGGGTGGCCTTTTCATGCGCTTATTTGAAATGGCTTTAGGCAGCAGCAATGGCGCGCTAGTTAACCTAAGTGATATCTCAGACGGCCGCCTTGATGGCAATCTATTTGGTGAACATATCGGCACCATACTGGTTGAGATCAGCCATAAAGCTGACACTCAAGAACTTTTCGGTGATCTGCCGTGGCGGGAAATCGGACAAGTTACTAATGATCAATTCTTGACCTTTACTAACCGCCGTTCACCCCTGGCCTGGGCTTCGCTGGCTGAATTAACTACAGCCTGGCAGCAAACCTTTAAGGAGGTGGTATTATGATTAGCAAACCAAAAATCGCTATTCTGACCACCCCAGGCACTAACTGCCATGAGGAAACTGCCTATGCAGTAGAACAAGCTGGCGGTCAGGCTGAAATTCTGTTAATCAGGTATCTGCTTGAAGGTGTTCAGAAAATCGTTGACTACCAGTCACTGATTATTCCCGGCGGATTTTCCTGGGGCGACCATATCGCCGCAGGACGCGTAGCTGGCGTACATTTAATCGCCCGCTTGCGTGAACAAATCCAAATCCTGCTGGATAGAAATGCTCCCATTGCCGGAATATGCAATGGCTTTCAGATCCTGTCAGAAACTGGACTACTGCCAAACCGGGAATTGGGCGTGCGCAGCCTGGCTCTCCTGCAGAACCTTTCTGCCCGCTTTGAGAGCAGAAAAGTCAGGCTCAAATTCCCACAATCCGGCTGTATCTGGACACAAGGTCTAGCTGATAGAACCTTGGTTATGCCAATTCCAGTAGCTCATGCTGAAGGCCGACTATCCCGATCAGATGGCATTATTCCTGCTTGTTACTATATTGACGAACAGGAAGAAGCTACCGGTGATTATCCTGGCAATCCCAATGGATCCCCTGAAGGAATAGCTGGCATCACTGATGAAACAGGTTTGATCTTCGGGCTCATGCCCCATCCAGAAAGAGCAGTTGAGGAGTGGCACTGCTCTACTGATGGACGTTTGATCTTTTCAAGTTTGATTAGTTTCCTAAACCAAAGCTAAACAGGCAAAGACCTCTTTCGGATTTATCCGACCGGGGGTCTTTTTTTTATTAAAAAAACGCCGGGTAATAATTTTTTACTTCGGCGTTTTGGTTTTTGGCACAAAAAAAGGCTGGGCAATGCGGTATGGAACACGGCATTTGGGACAGTGAACCAGTAGGGTAGTCAGATTCTTCGGGCCACGATGGATCTGGAAAGCACGGTTTAATGAACGGGCGCCCCGGGAAACCTGGGGACCTAGGCGGGTCAGGTATCCCCTGGACTGCAATTCACGCAAATGATGACGGATATCCTCTGCCTGGTGGAAAAAACTCTGAATCACTGGCAGAGTCAGCAAATCTTCGGCTGACGGCCAATAAAGCTTGGCTATCCACCACTCCATCAAGCTGCAAAGCAGATGATATTGCGCATCAGAAATATCACGGAACAAATGCCGGTCAGTACTCTGGTTACGAAAAGAATTTTTGGAATTCTCTTCATATCGTAGTTTCCACTTGGGTAGTTTTTTCCAAATCTCTTCCAGCAGAAAGAACCGAGCTGGCACCTTATACGGCAGACGAATTCTTTCAATAAAAGTAATTTTCTTCTGCTGCAAGTGACGGGAAATCGTCGAAGGTGTTAAACCAAGATGAGTTACCAGCCACTGGCGGCTGACATATTTCTGACCTTCGTGATCTAGGGTGGTTACATATTCTTCAACAACTTTATCTTGGTCTACTGGATTTAGCTCGCGGCTAACATCATAAACTAGCCACTTGCTACAACCTACCCGTTTGGCAATATCCGCTTTTGATAATTTGCCCTGTTCTAACAGCACCTTTACTGCCTGCCTTTTTTCAAAGTGTCCATAGATTTTTTTCTCCAATTTTAAACCTCCTTAATTATTGAAAAAACTATGACGTTTTATGATAGCATGAATGCACATTATTATCAAAGGGTCTGGCTTACAAAAAATTGACAAAAAATCCTTTCGCGCTAAACTTAACCGAAAAGCTCATTAAAGTAGGCACAAAATCAGGAGGCAACCATGCTAAACCTACTGCTATTTAACGAGGCTGGCCAAAAAGACAAAAAGCTTGCCTTGGTGTTATTTTGCACTTTCCTTGTCCTGACAGCTATCTCAGTTTTTCTGCAGATAAAATCAGGTCAAGCGCCCTTTGGCAGTTTTTGGTTCGGCGTTGCACAATTCCTGCCGCTCTTTACTGTCAGCATCTACGGACTGCTGATCTGTACCGGCATGGCAATTCCTAAGGTAGGGACGATTATTACAATCATACTACTGTGTTTGTTGCTGTTCTTCCTGTGCTCTTTTACTACTACTTTAAGTGGTGAAGAAAAAATCATCACTTACGGAGATAACTCTTTGACCAACATCAAACACGGCCCAACCGGATGGACATTTATTAACCCCTTTACGCAAAGGATTGTCCAGGCAGGAGTTAACTTCTTTTGAACAAATCCGCCCGCAAACTTTGCCAGCTGTACTACCTGCAGCTGGTTTTTTTATTTAAATAGACTTGACAAATTATTATAAATAATCTATTATCAATTGCTAATAACAAGCACCTTTTAATCCATGGGGGGATTATGGACTTTTTCCTTGAAAAGATCGCAGCCAACCCTGGCTCTGCTATCGCCCTGCCAGTAGTCAGCTTAATAGCCATCATTGGACTCGGCTATATGAAATTCGGTTCCAAAGAACCCGAACAAACCAAGCCTGACTTTTCTGACATTGAATGGGCTAGAAAAATAGCGGTTGATCGAGGCTGGAATGATCCTGGAGCTATTGATAGAGCTAGGGAATATGCCCGTAAAAGAGGCTGGAATACTCCAGAAAAATACGCAGCAGCCAAGAAACTTGCAGCTGAGAGGAGGTGGTAACCGTGACTTGCTGCCAATTGATTTACATCTCCTTAGCACTCTTAGTGCCAGTAGGATTTCTATTGCTAAGGGAAATGGGGATAATAGGTAGTTTATATACGACAGCTCCTGACAAATCCCGCATTGCTTACCGCAGTCCCAGTCATAGGATCCTAAACTATCAGATCGGTCTCTTGCTCTTCATCAACCTCGTTTTTCTAGTCAGCGGGGCAGTCAAATGGTTCTCTTGAGGAATTACCCATCGTGGTTAATGTAAAAGCGGCATTCACATAGGACACGTGAGCCGCTTTTTTTTATTCTCCTTCGCCGAATACTCCCAAGCTTGGTCATCACCGCCCAGCAGCACCGCCTGCGAAGACCGGACTGCTGAGATGAAGGCGAGGAGAACTCTCCGAAGCCTTGGCAAAGGAGAGTTTGGATGGCTTCGGAGAATTTCGCTTGATACCTCGAGGCTTTGCTTCGAGAAGCTTTATTGGCAAACCCCATTAAAAATGCTATAATATTCGCCATAGAGGGAATCTAACTCCTGTTTTATTTTTTAATTTCAATGTATCTCCAAAAACTCAATATTCAAGGTTTTAAATCATTTGCAAACAAAACCAGCTTAGAATTCACGCCGGGCGTAACAGCAGTAGTCGGGCCTAATGGCTCAGGCAAATCTAATATTGCTGATGCTGTACGCTGGGTCCTGGGCGAACAAAGCTTAAAAACACTCCGCGGAAAGAAATCCGGGGATGTTATTTTTGCCGGCTCAGACAAAAAAACCCGGCTGGGCTATTGCCAGGTTGACCTGCATTTGAACAATGAGGACCATAAGGCTCCAGTGGATTATCCTGAAATCGTCATTTCCCGAAAGGTATATCGTGATGGCGAAGGTGAGTATTTTATCAATAAAACCAGGGTTAGACTGCAGGATATTCTCATGCTGCTGGCCAAGTCAAACTTTGGCCAACGATCCTATAGTATTATCAGCCAGGGCATGGTTGATCAGTTCTTGTCCGCCACTCCCACCCAGAGAAAAGAATTCTTTGATGAAGCAGCCGGAGTCAGGCAATTCCAGATCAAAAAGGAGCAAGCGGAGAATAAGATGTCACTGACCAAAGAAAACCTGAAGCAGGCTGAACTGCTGATCCAGGAAATAGAACCGCGCCTGCGTTCATTAACCAGGCAGGTTAAGCGCCTGGAAAGGAAAGAAGAAGTTACTAAGGAGCTTAAACAAATTCAACATAGCTACTACGCCGGTCTGTGGCATGATCTGAAAAAAAAGCATGAAGCCGAGGAAATTAATTTCCAATCAGCTGAAGAAAAAAGGAAAAAAGTTTCAGATGAAACCGTAGCCCTGCAGGGTGAAATGAAACAGCTGGCCCTGGGTGAATCCCGCCAGGATACATTCCAGAACTTGCAGCAGGAATACAACCGCATGCAGGAAGAAAAAAACGGCCTGCTAAAAGAACACACTGTTTTAAAAGGTAAATTAGAACTTGACCGCGAACAAGCGGGTGAGCTAGATTTGGTCTGGCTGGAAAGGCGACGTGACCAATTAAAAAATCATATTAATAACCTGCGGCAATCAATTAACCAATATAAAGAAGCGACTGGTAAATATTCCGAACAGCTGTCTGAAAAGGATAAAGAGCTACAGCAGATAAACCAGCAGCACCAGAAATTGAATAACAAACTAGCGGCCGCTAAAAACGAGTTAAATAATAAAAAGGTTATTACTGTACCCGAGGTGGCGGATAAAGTAGCCAGCATTTATAACCAGCAAAAAGAACTGCTGGAAAAAATTGAGTCTGTGCAAACGCCTGAAGAACTGCAGATCGTCAAAGCCGAAGCTAAAGCTTTAACCACCAGACTGTCACAATTAACCCACCAGCTGCGTGAATCCGGCACCGGCAATCCCCATGAAGTCATTAGTATTCAGGACCAGATAACTAAACTGCTGACTAAAAAAGATGAGTTCATTAATATTATTAATGAACTTAATATAAAAGTACGGCTGGAAGAACAGCAGCAATCAACCCACCAGATTCAAGCTGACCAGGCCCAGGAAGAATTCCAGAAAATTACCAAAGAACTTGAACGCGCTAAGTCAGATAAATCACCGGCTGACCTAGCTTCAGACATTGCTGAAGAAGAAAAGCAGCTGCAGGAAAAAATCAAACAGGCAGAGGAAAGATTAAAACAAATTAATGACAAGATCAGCGGCTTTAATCAGGCAGAACAGGATAAAAAAGAAGAGGTCTTCGCTTTGCAGAACAAATTTTCAAAAAAACAGGAAGAATTAAATAGCCTATCTAATAATTTGAATGCCATTAAAGTTGAACTAGCCAAACTGGAAACCCGGCAGGAAGACCTGGAAAAAGAAATGATTGATGAAATGAATGATGAGGAAAGAAAAAAAATATATGAAGTAAACCAGCCACCAGCCGCTAAACCAGAACTGTTCCAGGAAATCCAGAAATTTAAAAGGCAACTGGAGCTTATAGGCGGCATTGATCCCCAGGTTGCAGAGGAATACAACGAAACCAAAGAACGCTATGATTTCCTGACCACTCAGAGCAATGACCTTAATAAAGCCATGGAAGACCTAGAAAAAGCCATTGCCAATTTGGAAGAAACCATAAAAAAACAATTTGACCGTTCTTTCCAGCAGATCAACGAGCACTTTACCGAATATTTTAAAATGCTGTTTAATGGCGGCAATGCCTCCTTAAGTATGGTTAAAGAAGAAAAAAAAGCTCTTGAAGAAAATGAGGATGAAGATGAAGATGCTGACGAAGAAGAAAAAGAGGCCAGCCTGCCAGAGCCAAAACCAAAATTAAAAGGTACAGGTGAAAAAGTTATTACTGGTATTGACATCCATGCCACTCCACCCGGCAAGCGCCTGCGCGGCATTGCCATGCTGTCCGGCGGTGAAAGGGCCTTAACTTCGATAGCCCTTATCTGCGCTATTATTCACAATAATCCTTCGCCGTTTGTTATTCTGGACGAAGTGGACGCTGCCCTGGATGAATCTAATTCCATCCGTTTTGCTGCAATTTTAGATAAATTAGCAAAAAAAGCACAGTTTGTAGTGGTTACCCACAACCGAGCTACCATGGATAAGGCCCACACTTTATACGGTGTAACTATGGGTGATGACGGAGTTTCTAAACTATTGTCAGTAGATATGAAAGAGGCAGAAAAAGTGATTGCTAATAATAAGTAATAGGTAATCCGTAAAACGTAAAATGTAGTACTTTTCATTATTCATATATCCTACAAATTACGAATTACCTATTACGATTTACTAAATTATTGACAAAAAAACATAAATAGACTAACATATACCTTAATTATGCTAACCATAAGACTATCAAGATTTGGAAAGAAAAAGCATCCCCTTTACCGGGTTATCATCTCGGAAAAGCAAAAAGATACCAAGGGGGATTATTTAGAATTGCTCGGCCGGTATGATCCACATACCAATAAGGTTGAATTAAAAGCTGAACGCATCAAGTACTGGCTTTCTAAGGGTGCTCAAACTTCCGGCGTGGTGCACAATCTTTTAATTGATCAAAAAATTATTGAAGGAGAAAAATTACAGGTTGCCAATATTAAGAAAAAGAAAGAAGAACCCAAAAAAGACGATAAACCTGAAGAAAAGCCAGCTGAACCGAAAGCAGAGCCTAAAGCGGAAGAAAAAAATTCTGATTCGGATAAACCAAAAGCCGAAAATAAAATTGAAACTCCAGCTAAACCAGCGGACAAACCAACTGAATCAAAATAACAGATATTTTAAAAAAATGCCCTGAATTACTTACGGGTGTTTTTAAATTGACAATAGAATTTCAATATGCTAATTTACCACTGCACTTTAAACAAAAATTAAGACTGGATTTGGCCTGTCCTGTTCCCATGGCCAGGGATAAGGGGACGCGTTCTTTGGATATTGCTTATAACTCACATCGCTAGAAGAAAAAGCGATTTAGCTTTTTCTTCACACGTTCAATTCGGTATCTCCCCTGCTGAATTGTCCAACTTTCCTCCCTTTCTCGGGTTGGCCCCTGCTTGTTGCGATGATGCGCTTTCCACCCAAAAACGGTGAAATAAAACCGGGGCTGGATCTAGTCTTA
>Ga0180007_10000771_pt1 | contig 49445 bp, 43 predicted proteins | sample MM_PC_MetaG_FD_121122 | JGI IMG/M metagenome (GOLD analysis project Ga0180007, IMG submission 121122) | Groundwater microbial communities from the Aspo Hard Rock Laboratory (HRL) deep subsurface site, Sweden - MM_PC_MetaG | ecosystem: Environmental > Aquatic > Deep subsurface > Groundwater... | reverse complement strand
TTTGTCTGGCAGAAGCATGCTGGTAAAAAAAGCAAAACCTTTGCCGGTTGAATGCATTGTCCGGGGGTATATTTCCGGATCAGGCTGGAAAGATTATCAGAAAACCGGGGCTATTTGCGGAATAAAGCTGCCTCAAGGCTTGCGCGAATCGGATAAGTTACCTGAGGTTATTTTTACTCCTTCGACCAAAGCCGAAGTTGGTCATGATGAAAATGTTTCTCAGGATTATATCGAACGCCAAATTGGCAAAGAAATCTCTGATAAAATAAAACAGCTGAGCATTGCGGTTTATACCAAGGCGCGTGATTATGCCCAGACAAGAGGGATTATTATTGCTGATACTAAATTTGAATTTGGGATGATTGATGATAAGATTATTCTTATCGACGAAGTTCTTACTCCTGATTCCTCCAGATTTTGGCCAACGGATAAGTATGCTCCAGGCAAATCGCAGCCAAGTTTTGATAAGCAGTTTGTCCGCGACTATTTGGAAACTCTGGATTGGGATAAAACCCCTCCGGGTCCGCAATTGCCTGCGCAGATTGTTAAAAAGACAACGGAAAAATATCAGCAGGCATTGAATATTTTGATTAAAAACTAATTTCTAAGGATGTTTTATAATGAGAAGGCATATTGATCGATGCTGGGAAGTAATGCGCTGTGATGAATCACAGACTTGTCCGGCTTATCCTGATAAAGGAGAAGTCTGCTGGGAAGTAGCCGGAACCATGCGCAATAGTGAGGCGCAGAAAAGACTGGAAAAACAAGCAAGGCTTGCCAGGCAGGAAGGTCGTGATATTACTGAACAGGAAATGATTTTGAATCATACTGCTAAACCCCAAAAACTCTGTAAGTTTATTGAACGTTATGGCACCTGCAAGTGCTGTCCATATTATTTGTACGCGGAAAAAGAACGCAAAAATATGCAGCAGGGTTCTAAAAAATTCGAGGCTTTTTAAATTAAATAAAAGTTTTGATATTGATCGTAATGTCAAAAATCTTCAGAATGGCTGCTAACCTTTTAATTGGTAATCCGACTACATTGTAATAATCACCAATCATTTCTCTTACCAAAATATCTGAATCCTGCTGAATAGCATAAGCACCGGCTTTATCATGATTTAATTCAGATAGTTTTTTTATCTGAATTAAAGATAATTTTCTTGCTTTTATGGTTGTTTTTTCAATATCAAGGATTCTTTGATTTGTTTTAATATCAATTAGCGCGATTGCTGTGTAAACATATTGAGTTCTTCCGCTAAGTTCAGAGAGTATTTGTCTGGCATGGTTTTTATTTTTTGGTTTTCCGAATACTTTATTGTTTACTACGACAATTGTGTCAGCACCAATAACTAAACCAGTTTTAAAATTTTGAGCGGCATTTTCCGCTTTTGCCAAAGCCAAGTGCAGAGTATAGCTGATTGGATTTTCATTGGCTTTGATTGGTTTTTCCCGGACATCGCTGGGAAAAACCAAGATACTAAGCCCTGCTTGTTCCAGCAGCTGTTTGCGGCGCGGTGAACAAGAAGCCAAGATAATTTTTTTCATTAAAACTGATCTTCCTGTGTGAAACTTTGAGGATTGGCTTCTGTTTTGACTTTAGAAAACCAATTATTCAAAAATAGATTTTTCTTTTGCGCCAAAACTTTATTTGTATAATTTTCTTTTTCCTGTTCAAACTGTTCCGGATTAAAATTAATCAGCTGATCAAGTGTGGTGATGCATAAACCACTGGGAGTGTTTAACAGGTTAGACACTTCATTTTTCTTTAAATCAAAAACAGCATTAGTGAAATCCTGAGAATAACCTAGTTCAGCAATGTATCCGGCACGAGTAATAGCTTTAACAGATTTAGTTTTAAGCCCTAGTTTTTCAGCGGCCATAATAAAATTAAGATTTTCATTTTTCATTAATTCAATGATTTGATTTCGGATTTCCATTCCGTGTTCCTTGGCTAATTTTTTGGCCTCGCTTTTTTTATAAGCAAGGATAACATCCTCTGAAATGTTTTCATATAACGGGATGTATGGAGGCAGTTTTTTAATTGGTTTTAAAATGTAAAATCCAGTGGGAGTCTGAATGATTTCACTAACTTCGCCAATGCCTAAGGAAAAAGCTGCCTTGAGAAAAGGAAAGCTTAATCCTACATTGGGAATTTCTTCGAGCATGGAGAATGGTCCGGTTTGTTTGGCCTCTAAGTTGAATTCTGAAGCAACTGCTTGCATTTCTACATCAGCGTAAAGCTTATTCACTATTTGTCTGGCCAGATCAAAAGCGCGAGCATTCATTGCCTTTTCCGTTAAGATCTGTTGGATATTGCTGCTCTCGGTTTTTAAGGTTTTATATTTAGGCTCTTTATTATCTGCAGGTTCGTTGATTCGGAAAGTTTCTTTATTCTCTTCATAATATTTTTTAATTTCTTCATCAGTTATATTAATTTGGGTTTTAAAATTTTCAATAGGAACTTCAATGTACTGCACATCTACTTGTTCGGGTTTTTTGAAGCTTTCTTTGTTTTCTTCATAATAAACTTTCAGCGCTTGCTCGGCATTATCCACGGAAACTGATTCAAGGAAATCCTCTGGATTAATTAAAGCATAAGTGATATCGGCCTGAACAAATTCTTTGGTATAGGCGTCTTTTACTTCTTGCTCGCTGGCTGTTATATCAGCAACTAGTTGAGCCATAAATTTTGAGATTATTAGAGAATTGCGCATTCCGCTTTCAAATTCCGAGGGAGTTTGCTGAAAAATCCGGGCAATAATCATATTATAATTTTCAGGAGTAAGTTCCGCGAAGCGGAAAGTCGGCAGGCTCTGGATATAATCAAGCAGTTCTTTATTGCTGACAGTGATTTTTGCCTGTTTGGCTTTACTTAACAGAATCAAGCGTGTCCAGGTCTGCTCATCAAGATCCATGGCTTGTTCGCTTTGGTCTCCGTATTTTAACCAAGCTTCATTGCGGGCTGCCCGTTTTTCAATCACAAAATCCTTCCAAGGAATTCTTTTATCAAATATTTTTCCGGCAAACCCAGAGCGGCGTTTACTTACCGCGCTGCCAATATTCCAAAGCACAAAAGCCGGAACAATGATTATCGCGATTGCCCAGACAATTGTTTTAGTGTGTTTACGCAAATTATTAAAAAGCATGTTAACCCCCTGTATATTTTTAATGTTACGATAATTTAAAATTAAATATCTTTTCCCAGAAATAAACATTTACAAATGTTAACTTAGTATATAGTAAAACAATTGATTTTGCAAATTTTTTGACAAAAACCTGCTTATATGATAAAGTTCAGAGCATGATGAAAGATACAATCAAAGAGCTGATAAAATACTCACAGCTTATCGCGGCCCAGGATCTGGTCCTGGGTTCTTCCGGTAATATTAGTTTAAAGTCTGGCAAGGACATGCTTATTAAGGCCAGCGGGCTTTGCATGTCAGAAGCCCAGAGCGCTGATTTTTTAAAAGTAGCATTAAAAAATCTTGCTTATAAAAGCAAAAAGCTAAAGCCGAGCTGCGAAGCAAAAATGCATGCGATATGTTATGCTATGCGTCCGGATATTAATTGTGTGATTCATACCCATCCTTTATACGCAACGACTTTGGTTAGCTGCGCGATTAAGCCTCGATTGATTTCACCGGAATTTATTCTTTCCATTGGCTCGGAATTAAAGATCGTGGAATATGTTTGTCCGGGTACTGAAAAATTAGCGGAAAAAGTTGGCCAAGCAGTTAAAAATTCCGATATTGTCTATTTGAAAAATCATGGGCTTTTGGCTGTGGGCAAAACATTAAAAGAGGCTTATACCCGAACCTTGCTGGCTGAACAAATGGCTAAAATGCAGATCATTGCCCAGCTTTTAGGCAAAAACCTGAAAGGACTCAGTGCTGTTCAGTCCAAGAAATTATTAGCGCATTTGCAGGGTAAATAGGCAGGCATTCTAAAGGAAGGCTTAAAATCGCATGCTGGATGAAAAAGTGGCAAAAAGAATAAACCTTGCTTTGAATTTTAAACAATCTGACCGAGTTCCTGTTTGCGAATTTCTTGATAATCCAAGAATTTTTGAATATTTTTGTCATAACCCCCATCCTTTGCTTGCAGACAAAGTAAAGGCATATCATCAACTGGGTATTGATATTTGCTGGCGGTTTGAAAGACGACAAAGTCTTCGCTATAAGGGTATTATGGAGAAACTGCAAAGATTTGCTTTGCGCCAGAAAAAAATAAATGTTTTAAGTCCAGAGGAATTAAATGAGGAGATGGATGATTTTAAGCAGCAGCAAAAATTATTTTATCCATTTACTTGTTTGTCAATGTCAGTTGAAGGCTGTTTGAGTATTGCCTATAAAACTTTTGGCTTTGAAGAGTTTTGTAAGAAAATGTATGTGGAACTGCTTGAAGTTGAGAAACTTATTGATATTTGCGCGGAGAATCTTTATCAAAGAGCAATGCGCTTTGCTGAGCAGGATCTTGGCCCGCTTTTCTTTATCAAAGACCATATTGCTTATGAAAAGGGCCTAATCTTCTCTAAAAACTTTTTACTGCAGCATTGGATTCCAAAAATTAAACACTCAATCGAGCCTTTAAAACAAAAAAATATCAAAGTAATCCTTCATTCACAGGGAAACTTTACGGAATTAATTGATGATTTGCTCGAAGCTGGTTTTGATGGGATTCATCCGATTGATTCAAATTCCGGGATGAATATTGGCTTGATCAAGAAGCAGTATGCTCGAAGCCTGCTTTTATTTGGCAATGTGGATTTAAAATCAAAGCAAGGTTATGAGGTTAATGATATTAATACTCTTACCCAAAAATGCCTAGAACAGGCCTCTTATGATGGCGGCCATTTTATTGGCACTGTTCATGGAATCAGCAAAGATCTGAAACTCCAGCAAATTCTTTGTTTTTTTGCTGCAATCAGAGATTTAGGCGCACTTTAACTACGATTTTTTAGCGATTAAAAAACAAAGACATAAGTTATGTCTTCTACTAATGTTAAACAATTTGCAAAAGAGTTTAATATGTGCTATGCTATATATGGTGGTTGGGGATGCTATTAGCTCCATATATAGAATAGAAGGGGACAGAACAATGCTTTTTTTTAACTCACTTATTAAGCATATTGCAAAACTAAATAAAATATATTTAATAAGTGTCGTGGTCATTACTTTAATTTTCTCATTTACAAATCAAAACTTAATAAAAGCTGATACTTTAGGTAATGTTGTTGCTGCTGTTTCTCTTGAATATGATATTCCTGAGAATTTGATCAGGCGGATTATTCAAGCTGAAAGCTGTTTTAATGAAAAAGCTGTAAGTTATTGTGATGCAAGGGGATTAATGCAAATTACCCGTTCTACATGGGAGTGGATAACCCAGCAATACCTTGAAGTTGACTGGGATTTTGATCAATGCGCTTTTGATCCAGAGAAAAACATTAAAGTTGGAGCTTGTTTTCTTAGATGGATTAGCGATTACCTTGAGCAAAAACAGGAATTACTTAATGCGCCAAAACAAGACCTGGTTTTAGCTTGCTATAATGCTGGTCCGGGAAATGTAAGAAAGTATAATTATTCAGTACCGCCATTCAAAGAAACCCAGGATTATATTGAAAAAATTAATAATATGTCCAAATCCGCTTATTTATTTGCCCGCAGATAATTTCGTTAATTAAGTTTCCATTAAACTTTTATTAATCTTAACGATAAGCAGTTGTATTTGCTTTTGCTTTATGTTAAAATAAAATCTCAATAAAACTTTTAAGCAATAAAGCATTGGGGTTACGGTTTAAACACAGGGATGTTATTTATTGCGCCTAATTTTAAAAAAAAATTGAGTTTTTTATTATATGGTATATAATGTAGTTTCTGGAACATTGTATGTAGTAGCAACGCCAATAGGTAATCTTCAGGATATAACTTATCGGGCAGTTGAGGTTTTATCATTAGTTGATTTAATTGCCTGCGAAGATACAAGACGCACAAAAATCTTATTAGATCATTATCAAATAAAAAAACAATTAATCAGTTACTATGAATATAATAAGATAAAAAGAATTGACCAGCTATTGGCTTATTTAAAGCAAGGCAAATCAGTGGCTTTAGTAAGTGACGCAGGCACTCCTGGTATTTCTGATCCAGGGTATAGTTTGATTAAAAAGGTTATTGAAGAAAATTGTTTATTGGAAGCAATCCCCGGAGTTTCGGCTTTTCTTACTGCCTTGGTTGTTTCTGGTATGCCGATGCATAGATTTTGTTTCGAAGGATTTTTACCTGTAAAATCCGGAGCACGCAAAAAAATTTTAGAGAATATAAAATTAGAAAACAAGACAACGGTGCTTTATGAATCACCGCATCGGCTGTTGAAAACGCTTAATGCGATAAAAGATGTTTTCGGAAATAAAGATATTGTTATTGGCCGAGAGTTGACTAAGAAATTTGAACAAACGCTAAGAATTACGGTTGAACAGGCAATTGCTTATTTCGAAGAAAAAAAGCCCAAAGGTGAATTTGTAATAATTATTTAATCTTAACAGGAGGCGATTGTATGGTTGAGAGTCTCAAGAATGTAATTTTATTAATGGAAGATGATGAAGTATTGCGGCGATATCTGGCAAAACTTTTAAGGGCAGATAATTTTGATGTTCTTGAAGCTGGAAGCGTGGAAGAGGCTATTAGTATTGCCAAAAGGCCGCATTTAAACCTGGTTATTGCTGATTTAAAAATGCCGGATGATACAGCAATTGGTTTAATGAAAAAACTGGCTGAACTGCATATTGATATTCCGGTAATTATAATTACTGGTTTTGGCGAATGGGAAACTTATTTAGAAGCATTGGATTTAGGTGTTTGTGATTATCTTAATAAGCCGATTGAATACACAGAGTTTAAAGATAAAATAAGCATGATCCTGTCAAAAAGTTCGAAAACAAAAAAAACTAAAAATAAGTAATAAACAATAATTAATGAGTAATCTCTAATTGATAATATATTTGCTAGTTTGATGATTTTAGTAAATTAACTTTGACAAATAAAATAAAGATACTTAGAATCCTTTTAAAATGAAAAATCTTGCAATCCTCTGCTCAGGGTTTGGGTCTAATCTTCAAGCCATAATAAATTCAGTTAAAAAAGGTAAGATAAAGGCAAATATTGCTTTAGTGCTTAGTGATAAGGTTGATTCTTATGCCTTAGTCAGAGCGAAAAAAGCCGGCTTGCTGTTTGTCTTTGCTGATCCTAATAGTTTTTTAGACAGAGAAAGCTATGATCAGTATTTAGTAAAAAAACTTAAGAAAATTAAAATAGATTATGTGGTTCTCGCGGGTTTTATGCGGATTGTAAGTCCTTATTTTATTAAGAAATTTAAAAATAAAATTGTGAATATCCACCCGTCATTATTGCCGGCATTTAAGGGAACTCAAGGGATTGTTGATGCTTTGAATTACGGAGTAAAAGTCACGGGAGTAAGCGTGCATTTTGTTAATGAACAGCTTGATGGCGGTCCGATTATCCTGCAGGAATCAATAAAAATTCAAGCAGATGATACTGCTGAGACATTAGCCGCGCGGATTCACAAACTCGAACATAAGTTATATCCGCAAGCCCTTAAATTATTGATTGATAATAAGCTGACTGTAAAAAGCGGAAAGGTTTTGGTCGAAAGGGAGAAATGAGTAATTTAGCAAAAATTCGTTTTGGGACTTCTGGTTGGAGAGCAATAATCGCTGAAGATTTTACATTTGAGAATGTAAGACTGGTTAGTCAGGCAATGGCCGATTATTTAAAAGACCATAAACAGAGTAAGAAAGTTTTAATTGGTTATGATACACGGTTTCTTTCCGGACATTTTGCCCGGGTCTGCGCGGAAGTTTTTGCTTCTAATCAAATTCAAGTATTGCTTGCAGACAGAGATACTCCAACTCCCGCGATTGCGTTTAATATTATTGATCAAAAACTCGGTGGAGGGATCAACTTTACTGCCAGCCATAATCCTCCGGAATACAATGGTATAAAATTTTCTCCGGCATATGGCGGTCCGGCGCAGCGTGAAGTAACCCAGGCAATTGAACAGCGGATTACAGAATTACAGAAAAATAATCGGACAATTAAGTTATGTTCTGCTGATTGTGCTCAGTATATAAAAAGTTTTGATCCTAAGCAGGCTTACCTGAAAAGGCTTAAACAAATAATTGATTTTTCCTGTATTAAAAAAGCAAAATTAAAAATCGCGGTTGATTGTATGTATGGGACAAGCCGCGGCTACATTGATCAATTGCTTAAACCAAATGTTAAAGAACTAGTCATGTTTCATGATTATCTTAATCCGCTTTTTGGCGGACTGCCTCCTGAGCCGGACAAGCCATATATTCAGGATATGATCACGCATGTTAAAAAAAATAGATTTGATTTAGGCCTGGGCTGTGATGGAGACGCGGATCGATTTGGGATTGTGGATAAAGGCGGAGAATTTCTTTATCCTAATGAAATCATTACGTTATTATTTCATTATTTGCTGAAAACCAGACCTAAAGCGGCAAAGGTTGCTCGGACGCTTTCCAGTACGCATATGATTGATGCGATTGCCGCGGCGCATGGTATTGAGGTAATTGAAACTCCAGTTGGTTTTAAGTATATTGGCGAAGCTTTAAACAGGGGCGACTGTATTATTGGCGGTGAAGAATCAGGGGGATTGTCGATTCAGGGCCATGTGCCGGAAAAAGACGGGATTTTGGCCTGTTTATTGGTTGCGGAAATGGTAGCGCGTGAAAAAAAATCCCTGAGTCAAATGATGTCTGAACTTCGCGAAAAATACGGAAATTTTTATTCTGGTAGAAAAAATATGCGTCTTGAAGAAAAACAAAAAGAAGTTTTATTGGATAAATTAAAAAAACTTTCTCAGCAGCAAACATTTGGCGAGTTGCAGGTAAGAAGCCGTAATTTTACAGATGGATATAAATTGCTTTTTGATAATAATTGCTGGGTAATGTTTCGTCCTTCCGGAACCGAACCGGTTATGCGTTGCTATTTTGAAGCAAACAGCAAAAAGAAATTAGATTACATAAAACAGCTGATAGATAAATTTGTAAAGGTTTAATCAATTTATTAGTTGACTTTTAAAAATTTTAGTTGTACACTTAACCTTAAGTTAAAACAACCAAAGGGTTATTTTGTGAAAAAATTTACAACTATATTTTTAATCTTTGCCTTTATAGTTTGCAGTGTTAATGTAGCGCAGGCAGAAGATAAAATAAAGTTAAAATATGATTTTCAGGTTGGCGCAAAATTAAAATACAGTATGAAAATTGACGGGGACGTAACTATTCAAGTCAATCAAAACGGAATGATTGCCGCGCCGAAGAATACCGCGAAAATGCAGGGTGATTTTAACTATACTCATGAAATTACTAAAAATAACGCGGCTGAGCAAGCAGCAAGAATAAATGTTATTTACGGCCAATCAGAAATGAATACGATTGTTAATGGCCAGAAGATTTCGAATAGTGACGTTCCTTTGCTTAATGGCAAGATAGCAGTTATTGATGTTGGTTATAATGGGCAAGTGATAAAATATAAATTGCCTGATGAATTGCCGGTATCTTTACAGAACGCTGATTTTAAAAATATGTTTACAATTTTCCCAGATCGTTTCTTGCGGATCGGGGAGAGCTGGATGGAAAATTCAGAGACTGTAAATGAAGATAATGAAAATTATTTGGTTATCAATACTGTTAATTTAAGCAGGACTTTGCTGGGCATAGAACAAAAAAAATCAATTGAGTGCGCCAAAGTCAAAGTAGTAGGTAATACCACGACTATTACAAAATCAAAGAAGCCGCAGCTAAAGCTTGACGGAAAAGTTGAAGCAAGAATAGAGGGAATCGTATATTATGATCTGAATAGAGGTTATATTGTATATTCAGCGATTAAGAATACAATAAATAATGTAGTAACTACCGGCCAAATGAGCGAAAACTTTCAAACGGATGCAAAAGAGATAACTACAATTCTGAATACGGATTTAAATACTGTTGTTGAATTACTTTGAACCAAGGAGAAGGCAAGTGAATAGCAAAATTAAAACTATTAAGGCCAGAGAAATTATTGATTCCAGAGGAAATCCTACTGTTGAAGTTGATGTTTATCTAGAAGATGGCATTATGGGCCGTGCAGCAGTACCAAGTGGTGCCTCAACAGGTGAGCACGAAGCAATCGAACTTCGTGATGGCGATAAGGCACGATACCTTGGTAAGGGAGTACTCAAAGCAGTATCAAACGTGAATCAAATCATTGCACCAAAAATTGTTGGTATGGATGCTCAAAATCAGTCTGAAATAGATGCTGCAATGATAAAACTTGATGGTACAAAGAATAAAGGAAACCTTGGTGCAAACGCGATACTCGGTGTTTCTCTTGCGGTTGCTAAAGCAGCAGCAAAAGCAAACAAAAAATCTCTTTTTAAATATCTTGGTGGTGATGCGGCTGTAATATTGCCAGTGCCAATGATGAATATCATTAATGGCGGATCACATTCAGACGCGCCTATTGCATTTCAAGAATTCATGATCCGTCCAGTTGGAGCGCCATCTTTCAGCGAAGGTCTTCGCATGGGATCAGAAATATTTCATAATCTGAAGAAGGTTTTTAAAAATCGCGGTCTTAGCACGGCGGTTGGGGATGAAGGTGGTTTTGCGCCAAAACTTAATGGGACAGAAGATGCCCTCGATAGCATTCTTAAAGCGGTAGAAGCAGCTGGCTATAAACCAGGGGTTGACGTAACTATCGCTCTTGACTCTGCGGCATCTGAATTTTATGTAGATGGCAAATATGATTATAGAAAGTTCGAAGGCGCCGGCGCGGCAGTTCGTTCATCAGCTGAGCAGGCTGATTACCTTGCGGAGCTTGTTAAAAAATACCCAATTGACTCTATTGAAGACGGTATGGATGAAAACGATTGGCAAGGTTGGAAGATCCTTACGAAAAAGCTTGGTGATAAAATTCAGATTGTTGGTGATGATTTATTCGTAACAAATGTTGAATATTTAAAGCGTGGTATTGATGAAAAAGCAGCAAACTCAATCCTGATTAAAGTTAACCAGATTGGAACGCTTACTGAAACATTAAACACGATTAAAATGGCTCATGAAGCAGGCTATACCGCAGTGATTTCTCACCGTTCGGGTGAAACAGAAGACGCGACAATCGCGGATATTGCGGTTGCTGTCAATGCGGGACAGATTAAAACAGGCTCTATGAGCCGTTCAGATCGTATCGCAAAATATAATCAGTTGCTTAGGATCGAAGAAGAATTAGGTTCAGCCGCTTGCTATTATGGCAAGCAGATGGTTAATAAATTTAAATAAAAAGTAAGTTTATGAAATTAACTCTGGCAAAGATACTTGTAGTAATTTTTATTTTAGGGATTTTATTTTTTCCAGCATATTCAAAAACACAAAAATTAACATTGCGAGATAAAGTTCTTTCTCAAAAAGTTGAAGAATTAAAGCTTGAAAATAAAGGATTACTACAGGAAAACGAATTATTGACTAATGATCCGATTTATATTGAAGAAGTGGCTAGGGAAAAATTAAAAGTAGCGCGGGAAAATGAAGTGGTTTTTAGAATTGTTAACCAAGGTGAATAATAGATATGCAGGAAAATGAATTTAAGATCGGCGATACACTAGAAGTAGAAGTTATTAAAATTCACAATTTTGGAGCGGTTGTAAAACTTTCACAAAATGCGCGTGGATTGATTCATATTTCTCAGGTATCAGATAGTTTTGTAAAAAATATAAATGACTTTTTGAAGATCGGTGATAAAGTTAATGCCAGAATAAAAAAAATCAGTGCTGATGGCAAAATTGATCTTACTTTAAAGAAAAATATTAAGCCGGCTGTCCAGACTCCTAAACCAAAAGAAAAAGACAAAGAAACCTCGTTTGGCTTTTTTGGTCTGGGAGAAAAGATGGATGAGTTTCTGAACCGCGCGGAAAAAGAAAAGACTGGCAGTTGATTTATAGTTAAAATATATTGCGGGGTGGAGCAGCCTGGTAGCTCGTTGGGCTCATAACCCAAAGGTCGTCAGTTCAAATCTGACCCCCGCTACCAATTTTGTAAATAGCTATCCCAAATCCAGGCAAAGGCGAAATTAACAATAACTCTCGAAGTAACCTTTTATAAAATCTAAACATAGAACTTTTTTAAAGTATCTTTTTGTTTAGATTTTTTTGCAAAATATTTAAAATGTGATATAACTTAAATATACTTGAATATTTAAGTGTTGATTAGCCGAGACTTATTGAGGAAGATGATGAAATTTGATGAAATAATTGACGTAAAACATTGGCAGAATATCCAGAATGCATTTTCTTCAATTATTGGTATTTCACTGCGAACCATTGATTCTAACGGAGAAATTATTGTTCGACCGTCTAATCTGGCCGCGATTTGCCAGGAAGCTGTATCGGAATCGCCAATTGCCCGCAAAAAATGCTGGCAATGGTATCCGCAATTGGCAAAAAACATTGATCAGGCTAAGACCAATGGATTTTATGAAAATATTTGTCCTCTGGGCCTGGTAAATTTTATTATGCCCATAAGTTTGAACAATACTGAAACAGTTTTTCTGATTGTCGGCCCTTTGGTTTATGAAGATTCGAAAAAAGATACGCATCTTACTCAGCGGATAAATGACGCGGAAGTTGATGAGGCCAAGTTTTTTGAATGTTTTAATAAATTGCCGACAATTTCTCTGAGCAAGCTGAATAATATAGTGGAGTTTTTAAACGCGATTACTGCTTTTGTGGCAAAGCTTAAAGATTTTGATCGAAGAGCTAATAGCAAAGGATTTGTTTTTGATAATGAGCAAGTAGGTTTTCTTTTGAAAACATTTTTAGAATTGTCAATGAAGATATGTGCCGCGGAAAGAGGTTCGGTCATGGTCTTTGAAAAGCAATCCCAGCTATTATCAATTCAGGAAGCGACTGGCTTAAGCCAGGAAATAATCTCTAATACAAAAATCAAGCCGGGACAAGGGCTTGCCGGGATGACAATAGAACGCAAAAAAGCGCTGTTTATCAATGACAAACTGTCGGATAGAAATCTTAAGGCGCATATGCATAAGCCGACATTAAAATCAGCGTTTGTAATCCCGATTTTTCAAAAAGATAAAATTCTCGGAGTAATCAGTGTGGGCACAGCAAAAAGTCCTAATAGATTTTCCGATAAACTGATGGAGCTTTTAAATTTGCTTGTAGGCATGGCTCTGGAAAAAGTTTATTTAGATTAGCTAAGAAAGATTAAAGCTTGATTTTTTTAAAATCCTGACTTAAAATATGAACATAATTTTTGCAGTTGAATGTAATAAGAATATATGTGACGGCGTATCTCAGCCCGGTTAGAGAGAACGGCTCATACCCGTTATGTCGGTGGTTCAACTCCACCCGCCGTCACCAAAATTAACCACCATTTAAATGGTGGTTTTTTAGTTAAACTTGTTTTGTCCTAGTATTCACTTGCGAAAACTTGACTTTTTATCAGCGTATAGATATTATTTAAACATAAAGTACGAAATATATTTTTCAGGAGATAACGTGAATTTAAGTGAGATTCATAAATTAAGCAACAAGGAAATTGTGCAAAGCATGGCGAGAATGATCGATTCTCCGATGGAAAAAGCTATGCGTGCTGAGCTGGATGTGCGGTTTATGGGATCTGTAACGGATTTAAGTCAAAATATTTACAGCCTAAGGCTTAGTCTGGATAATATTGTTAAATCAAATAAATCAACCAAAATATTGCTGATATTGATCAGCTTATTTTTGCTTCTGATAATCGGGATTTCAATTTATTATATTTTTAAATTAAAGTTGATCTAATGCCAATAAATATAGAGGCTTAAGTTAAAAGCTTTTTTTTGGATAAAACAGAATGTAAATTTAATAGTTTTTTGTTTGACTTTTACCTCAAAAATCATTAAACTTAAAATGACGGGTAAAATAAAGGGGTTTATTATGAAAAATTCAGGAAGTAAAAAGAACTCGAAAAAAGATATTTGGGAAGAAGATATCTTTGATTCATATCTTGAAGAAATGGATTATCTGGTTAATAAATACCCGGAGGATTTAAACAAAGAAGAGCTTGATGAACAAAAACTGCATCAATTAATCAAGGATCTTGATGATAATTGGATGGCTTTTAGAAAAAAATGGCAAACTAAACTTGATTTGGCGGATAAGGTTTTCGGTACTGCCAAAGTGGAAAAGAATAAGCCGGGGATGCGGCATATAGTTATAAAAAGTAATTTTTCCGATAAAGATATTTTAGATTTGACTGTTAAGCACCCAAAGGATTGAAATTAGTTGATTTTCTGATTTTTAATGAGTAATTTTCTTCTGATTTATTGTCTAAAATTTATTCTTAAAAATTTTATAATAATCCCCTTGATTTTTTCTTCAGTTATAGTAAAATAAAAACTTCAATTTGTATTATGTTAAGACTCAATTACTACCAAGAGGAGGAGTTAAATGAGTGATAAGTTGTTGGTAATTTTAACGTTCTTAGGATCATCCGCGGCCTTGGTTTTTGCCGGCTTTCTCACTGCTTTTATAATGAAGCAGAACGAAGGTAATGACACGATGAAGGAAATAGCGAATGCTGTTAAAGAAGGCGCGGCAGCATATCTTAAAAGACAATATATGGTTGTTGGTGTATTCTTTGCGATAGTTGTTGTATTGCTCAGTTACTTGGTGTCCAAAGGATATCTCGCGATTTTTGTTCCTTTTGCTTTTTTAAGCGGTGGTTTTTTCTCAGGATTATCCGGGTTTATCGGGATGATGATCGCGACTCGGGCCAGTTCACGGACTGCTCAGGCGGCAAGTGAAAGTCTTAACAGCGGATTACGGGTGGCTTTTTCCAGCGGAGCGGTAATGGGCTTGGTTGTGGTTGGCTTAGGGCTGCTTGATTTAAGCATCTGGTATACGATTCTTAATTCATATTATTCTTCTCATGCCTTGCCGCATGGTTTGGATAAGATCGGGGCAATTACTTCCACAATGCTTACATTTGGTATGGGCGCAAGTTCAATGGCTTTATTTGCTCGAGTTGGCGGCGGAATTTTCACCAAAGGCGCTGATGTTGGAGCTGATCTGGTGGGTAAAATTGAAGCTGGTATTCCGGAAGATGATCCGCGTAACCCTGCGGTTATTGCTGATAACGTAGGAGACAATGTGGGTGACGTGGCTGGTATGGGCGCTGATCTTTATGAATCTTATGTTGGATCAATTGTCGCGACAATGGCCCTGGCCTCAGCGGCAGGCTTAGGAATTAGAGGAATTACCGTTCCTTTGGTTTTGGCAACCTTGGGTGTATTAGCTTCGATTGTCGGTACTTTTTTTGTACGCAGCGGTGAAGAAGCTAAACAGGAAGTATTATTAAAAGCATTGCGCCGGGGAGTGCTGGTTGCGGCCGCGATTGTTTTTGTCGGTGCTTATTTTATAGTCCAAAAAACGCTGGGTGAACATATGGGAATCTATTGGTCAATTGTTTCCGGACTGATAGCGGGAATTATAATTGGCTTTTCTACAGAATACTATACATCCCATCAATATAATCCAACAAAAAGTATTGCGAATAGTTCGGCTACTGGTCCGGCAACAGTTATTATTTCCGGCATGGCAGTAGGCATGTTTTCAACCGCGATTCCGGTTATAGTTGTTGGCGGCGCGATATTAGCAAGTTTTTATTTTGCCGGCGGAGCTGCTGATTATAATATGGGTTTGTATGGAATCGGTATTGCCGCGGTTGGTATGTTGAGTACACTTGGGATTACTTTGGCCACTGACGCTTATGGTCCGGTTGCTGATAATGCCGGAGGAAACGCGGAGATGGCAGGATTAGATCCAGAAGTGCGCAAACGTACTGATGCTCTGGATGCTCTGGGTAATACCACTGCTGCTACGGGTAAAGGTTTTGCCATTGGTTCAGCAGCTTTAACAGCGCTTGCTTTGATTGCCGCGTATAGAGAAGAATTGCATATTTTTGGTAAAGATCTTGAACTTAGTTTAATGAATCCCAGAGTAATGGTTGGTCTATTTATTGGCGGAATGATGCCGTTTTTGTTTTCGGCATTAACCATGAAAGCAGTTGGTAAAGTTGCTGAGAAAATTGTGTTTGAAGTCAGAAGACAGTTTAAAGAAATAAAAGGACTGATGGAAGGAAAAGCCAAAGCTGATTATGCTTCATGCGTAAATATCGCGACAATCGGCGCTCAGAAAGAAATGATTGTTCCTTCGCTATTAGCAATAATTACTCCAGTGGCTGTTGGCCTGTTAATGGGAGTTGAAGCCGTAGTTGGTTTACTGGTTGGCGGTACTGTTTGCGGGTTTGTGCTTGCGGTAATGATGGCTAATTCCGGTGGTGCTTGGGACAATGCTAAGAAATACATTGAAGAAGGTAATCTCGGCGGTAAAGGCAGCAATGCGCATAAAGCCGCGGTTGTTGGTGATACAGTAGGTGATCCGTTTAAAGATACATCCGGACCTTCGATCAATATCCTGATTAAACTTATGTCCATGGTTTCTATTGTATTTGCCTCATTTGTTGTCGCGAACAGCTTATTTAAATAAAAATAAAGATAATTATCGATAAGGAGCAGCAGGAAAGTATAAGTATTTACTTGCTGTTCCTTATTTTTTTTTATATTCTATTCCTATGGTTATTGAAAAAATTAAATCCACAATTGCAATTAATAAGCTTTTCAAGCAAAAAGAAAAAGTATTGGTTTGTGTTTCCGGAGGTTCGGACTCAGTATTTTTGCTCGATGTTTTAAGGCAGCTCAACCAGACCTATGGTTTACAAATCGCGGTGGCGCATCTTAACCATTGCTTAAGAGGCGATGAATCTGATGCCGATGAGGCATTTGTTACCAGGATTGCCGCAGCTTGGGGAATGCCTTTTTTTAAAACAAGAGTTGATGTGGCTAAACTTGCTAAGCAAAATAAAATGTCAGTGGAGCAGGCAGCGAGATTTGCCCGCTATAATTTCTTTTCCAATGTTTGTCAAGCGCAAAACATGAAAAAAGTTATCTTAGCGCATACAAAAGATGATCAGGTTGAGACAATTTTAATGCGTATCCTCCGCGGTACAGGGGTTAAAGGCCTGGGCGGAATGAAGCTGCTCAACGCATCGGAAAATATGCTGCTAGTCCGGCCATTACTTAGCATTGAAAAGTCGCAGATCCTCAGCTATCTTAAAAAAAATAAAATAAAATTCAGGACTGACTCAAGTAATCTTGAGAAAAATTACTTTAGAAACAAAGTCAGGTTAGATGTGCTGCCTTTGCTTGAGCAAGTAAGTCCGGCTTTAAAAGAAAATATTCTCAGATTGGCGGATAATGCTCAAAAAACCGAAAGTTTTATTCAAACAAAATTGGACTTGGTTTATCCGCGGATTATCTATTCTGAAAAAAACAATGAGATTAGTATTTTTCGACAGAAGTTCGTTATGCTGATGCCGATAATCCGTTCGGAGATTATTCGGAAAATTATATTTAATTTAAGCGGAGACATAACCGGAATTGATTATAAGCATATAAGCATTATTGATAATTTTGTTAAAGAAAATGTTTTAAGCGGTCAGATCTTGGATTTGCCGAAATCTATTCAGGTGGCTAAGACCAGACAGTATCTGAAATTTTTGATTAAAAAAAAAGCGCTGGTTAATGCTTTAGAAAATAAAAAGTTTTTTTTAGAGTTGGGCAAAGAGCTTAAGATTAAAAGTCTGGGATATTTGTTTAAAGCAGTAAAAGTCAAAGGCAGGATTAGGCTTAAGCAAAAACCTCTGAGTACTGAATACCTGGATTTTGACGCAATAAAATTTCCCTTGATTGTCCGAGTCTGGATTGCCGGAGATCGGTTTAAGCCTTTGGGCAGTACAGGCTCGCGGAAAATTAAGAAATTTTTAATTGATCAGAAAATTGACCTAGAGCTAAAGCAGCGTATTCCCCTGATCTTATCAGATAATAAAATAATTCTGGTGGCAAATATGCGGATTTCTGATGATTTTAAAGTCACAGCGCGGACAAAAAATATTCTGAAAATAGTAATTAAAAGAATTAAATAAATAGTAAACAATAAGATTTAATATAAAAGATTACTTTTTTCTTTTGCCGTAATGATTAATCCGGGGTGGAGCATCTCTGTTTTCTTCGGAGATTTTTACTTGCTTATAATGCTGTTTATCTTTTCTGACATAACTGATCAGACATTTCACAAATTTTTTATTCACTCTGCCTTTTCTCGATTCAGCCAGCAGCAGATCCAGGGCTGCTCTTACCGTAAACGGTTCATTGCGGTATGGACGATGACTGGTCAGGGCATCAAAAACATCGCAAGGGATTATTGTCTGAATGTAATTATCTAATTGTTTTATTCCCCGGGGATAGCCGCTTCCGTCCAAACGTTCATGATGCGCAAAACCAGCTAAGGCAATAAAAGATTTTGGGTTATTCAGATAATGCGATATTAACAGGTATTCAATTATCGGATGTTCCTGAATGACTTTAAACTCAGCATCAGTTAAAGGTGAGTTTTTTTCTAGAATACTTAGCGGCAAGCGTGATTTTCCTAGATCATGGACTAATCCGATGCTGGCAATTCTTAAAGGATCAAAGCGATCATCATTCATATCAATGCAGATCTTAATCGAGAGAGCAGCCACAACCAGGATATGGCTATACGTATTGGGCATAAGTGTTTTTATATTATTTAGCTCGGAAAGAATTGCGGCATTGAGCACTGTTTGTTTTATAATTTTCACGAGTTGCCGCGCGTCATTTTCCTGGGAAAAAATTATTTTATATATGCCGCGGTTAATTGCGTGAATAATATCATCAGCAATCGGCGAGTCAGAGAGATTGACTTTACTTGAGTCAAAATTTCTGTCTTTAACAATCTGTTTGATTGTTTCTCGGGTTATTAGTTGATTGGTTTTAAATAAGATGTTCCCGTTTATATCTCTTAGGATTGGAGTGAATTCTCTGTGAATCATGTCTTTATATCGCCTTTTATAAAGAATTAAATAAATAGTTAAAAAAAATACATATATAATAATATGAATAAATTACGGTTTTTCTCTCTTCTTAAATTTTACCATAATATCGTGTATTTTGCAAACAAATCAAAGGCAAATAGATGGCTTTTAACTGAAAAACTATCAGCTGTATTGCTGTCTTAAAATGCGGCTTATTTTTAGATGATTTCTGACGGGCATGGCCTTTGTTTTTCGTCCCATTTCCCTTGACACAATAGCCTAATAGTTATATAATCAAAAAAATAGTAGGGGGATGGTTTAAAATGTGGCAACTTATTGATTAGGAATATGTTAACATTTATAAATCCTACTGTTTTAAGCGCATTTCTTTTTTTAATTTCAATCCGGATTTTAGTTGAATATAATTATGCTGTTTTAAGTAAATGAGGGTATAAACATGAGTGATGATATATTGGATTTGCGGATCAAAAAAATTGAGGATTTAAAGGCGCAGGGCGTGTGTCTGTATGGCGGAAGTTTCCCCAGGAAGCATAGCGCTTTATGGATAAAAGAAAATTTCGCGGAAAATGCTGAAGTTTGTTCCGCGGGCAGAATCATGGCTTTGCGTGAACACGGAAAAAGCATATTTGGCGACATTAAGGATATTACCGGCAGAGTTCAATTTTATATTAAAAAAGATAATGTCGGCGACGAAGTTTTTTCGATTTTAAAGAAACTGGATATTGGCGATATTATTGGGATTGAAGGCGAGCTTTTTCTAACGCGCACTCAGGAACCGACGATAAAAGTAAAAAAAGTAGAACTTTTGGCCAAGGCAATGCGGCCGCTTCCCGAAAAATGGCATGGTTTAAAAGATGTCGAGGTTCGCTATCGCAAGCGTTATTTAGATCTAATTTCCAATGAAAATGTTAAAGATGTGTTTATCAAGAGAAGCCGAATTATCAAAGAAATCAGAAGATATCTGGATGATCAGGATTATCTGGAAGTGGAAACTCCAATGATGCATTCTTTGGCTGGGGGGGCTGCCGGCAAACCATTTAAAACTCATTTGGATGCTTTGAACATGGATTTGTCTTTGCGCATCGCTCCGGAACTGTATCTTAAAAAATTATTGGTCGGAGATCTTGAACGGGTTTATGAAATAAACCGCAGTTTTAGAAATGAAGGGCTTTCTACCCGGCATAATCCGGAATTCACGATGCTGGAAGTTTATACTGCTTATGCTGATTATAAAAAAATGATGGATCTGGTCAAAGGAATTATCATGCACATTGCGGATAATGTTCTGGGTATAAAACAGCTGGCTTTTGGCGATCAGACAATTGATCTGACTAATTGGGAAGAAGTTTCTTTTGCTGAATTAATGCGCGATAATTTTGAGATTAATCCGGATGATTCTGAAACTGAGTGGCTGTCCAAGCTAAAGAAGAAGAATGTAAAAGTTGAGCTAAAAGAAGGTAAAATCAGCCGGACTTTTATTCTGAATCTGATCAGTGATTTGATTGAGGAGAAATTACAAACAAATCACCCGGTGTTTATCACAGATATTTATACTGAGCTTTGTCCCTTAGCCAAAAAGAAAAAAGATGATCCTTTGCTTAGTGAACGGTTTGAACTGTTTATGGGTGGTATGGAAATTGCTAATGCTTATTCTGAGCTCAATGACCCGACAGAACAGCGGGAACGTTTTTTATGCCAGGCTAAAGATGAATGCAATGCTAAAATCGATGAAGATTTCGTGGAAGCCCTGGAATATGGCATGCCGCCTGCCGGAGGATTAGGCATTGGGATTGATCGTTTGGTTATGCTGTTTACTAATCAGACTTCGATCAAGGATGTTATTCTCTTTCCGCAATTAAAACCGGAAGTTCAAATTGCTGAGGAAGATTCAGAAGTAAATGCGTCGGAATAATCTGTTCCCGCGAATAAGCCAAAGGTTTTAATTATATGTTTTATGAAATGAAAATCGGACTCAGATATATTTTTGGCAGAAGAAAAGAAAAGTTTATTTCGCTGATCAGCTGTATTTCAATTATTGGAGTTGCCACTGGTGTTTGCGCTTTGATAATTGTAATTGGCGTTATGAGCGGATTTGATACAGAACTGCGCGATAAGATAATCGGTACGAGCAGTCATATTGTTGTTGATAAATTAGGTGGTTTGGATGATCCGGCCGCGGCAATGCAAACAATTGCTGGAGTCCAGGGAGTTATTGCCTGCGCTCCGTTTATTAATACCCAGGCCTTATTAGCAGACCATGACCGGCTTAGTTCTGTGATTGTCCGGGGGATTGATCCTAAGCTTGAGGCGGAAGTTACTTCCGTCCGGGATTTTATTAAAAGCGGCAGTCTGGATTTAGAAGGCGGCAATAAAATAATTATTGGCAGCGGATTGGCTGAGCAGTTAGCTTTAAAAGTCGGCAATGAAATTAGTTTGATTTCCGCGGCTAAACAAAAGAAAAAAACCTTGGGCAAAATGCGGGAAAGTACTTATACGATTTCCGCTATTTTTACCAGCGGAATGTATGATTATGATACTGGGGTTGTTTTTATTTCGCTGAACAACGCGAAAATATTCTTTGAAAACCCGATATTAGTCAGCGGGATTAGTGTAAAAATAAATAATATTTACGCCGCGGAACAGATTAAAAAAAAGATTCAGGAACAGCTGGGATTTCCTTATTTTACCCGCACCTGGATGGATATGAACCGCAATCTGTTTAATGCTTTAAAGCTGGAAAAAACCGCGATGTTTATAATTCTGACCTTGATTATTTTGGTCGCGTCATTAAATATCGCCAGCACCCTGATCATGATGGTTATGGAAAAAACCAAAGATATCGGTATTCTGAAAACCATTGGCGCAACCAATCAAAGCATTCGCGCGATTTTTACCATGGTTGGTTTGTTCATTGGAATTATCGGTACAATGTTAGGCACTATTTTGGGTTTGTTTTGCGCTTATTTACTTGAAACCTATGAATTTATTAAGCTGCCGGAAGATGTTTACTATATCAGTAAATTGCCGGTTAGAATTGAATCAACTGAAGTAATCTGGATTGTGATGGCCGCGATTTTGATCAGTTTTTGCGCGACTTTTTATCCCGCGTACCAAGCTTCTAAGCTTGATCCAGTGGAGGCATTGAGATACGAATGATCCTTGAGGCAAAAAATTTACACAAGCATTATAATGCCAAGCCAGCGAAAATCCATGTGCTTAGAGGGATTGATCTGAACATTGCCAAAGGCGAGTTTGTGAGTATTCTTGGCGCCTCAGGGGCTGGGAAATCAACATTGCTCCATTTTTTGGCAGGACTGGATAAGCCGAATAAAGGCGAAGTATTGCTTAATGGTCAAAATATTTATACAATAAAAGATAAGCAAAGAGCTTTATTGCGCAATCGCGACATTGGAGTTGTTTTTCAGTTTTATCATCTTTTGCCGGAATTCAGCGCGATTGATAATATTATGCTGCCGGCTTTGATTGCCAAGCAAAAGACCAGGGCAGTAAAAGTAAAGGCCGAAGAATTACTCAATGAGGTCGGGCTGATAAACCGAAAAGAACATAAGCCCGCGGCGCTTTCCGGCGGTGAACAGCAAAGAGTTGCCATTGCCCGGGCTTTGATAAACAGTCCGCAGCTTTTATTATGCGATGAGCCCACAGGCAACCTGGATTCGCATACCGGACAAAAGGTTTGTGATTTATTAGTAAGGCTTAATAAAATACTAAATATTACACTTATTATTGCTACGCATTCAAAAGTGATCGCGGATATATCATCAAGAACTCTTTTAATCAAAGACGGAAAGATTGAATAAAGCAGTATATATTTAATAATACTTTTAATTGGAGGGAATAGATGTCTTTAAAAATTTATTTAGATGGAAAGATGTTTAATAAAGAAGACGCGAAAATATCGGTTTTTGATCATGGGTTATTATATGGTGACGGTGTGTTTGAAGGCATTCGTTCCTACAGCAGTTTAGTGTTCAAACTCAATGAACATGTTGACCGATTGTATGAAAGCGCGCATACGATTATGCTGCAAATTCCGATTAATAAAAAACAAATGATCAAAGCGATAATCGATACATTAAAAATTAATAAATTAAAAGACGCTTATATCCGGGTGGTTGTAACTCGAGGCGTAGGTGATTTAGGGCTTGATCCGAGAAAATGTAAGGTAGCCACGATCATTATTATTACGGATAATATTGTTTTGTATCCTAAAGAGCTTTATCAAAAAGGCTTGGAGATCATAACTGTTCCCACAGTGCGTAATCTGGCTAACGCGATTGATCCGCAGGTTAAATCATTGAATTATTTAAATAATATCATGGCCAAGATCGAGGCAACTAATTCCGGATATCAGGAAGCAATAATGCTTAATTCTATGGGGTTGGTGGCGGAATGTACTGGTGATAATATCTTTCTGATTAAAAATAAACAATTATATACTCCACCGCAAAGCATGGGTACATTGCGGGGGATTACGCGTGACGCGGTTATGGAAATCGCGAAAAAAGCCAAGATTAAAACCCATGAAAGCATGTTAACCCGGCATGAAGTTTTTAATGCGGATGAATTATTCTTAACCGGAACCGCCGCGGAAGTTATTCCGGTAGTAAAGGTAGACAGCCGTTTAATCGGTGATGGAAAACCCGGGAAAATAACATTGAGTTTATTAAATGAGTTTAATAAAATAACCCGCAAAGATGGGGTTAAGTATACAGTATAAAGTATAAAGTATAAAGTATAAAGTATAAAGTATAAAGTATAAAGTATAAAGAGCTTATAGCTGATGGCTAAGATGTACTATTTGGGAAATGTGTTGACGTCTGTAAGGTTTAACGGTAACGAAGCCCGTATCGGTAACGTTAATGGTCAAGGTTAAAAATAATAAATTTTAAGCCGATAGACGTTGCCCTAAAACGAAACGGGCATCGTAACCTTAACCTTTTAAAGCTGTAACTGTAAAACCGACTCTTGAATTATACAGCTAAGAGCTAATTACTAATTTCTAAACGAGTTATACGCTAATCGCTGGAGGTTTATATGAAATGTCAATTATGCGGAAAGTCAGCTACGGTACATTTAACTGAAATAATTAATGAGCAGATGACGGAATTGCATCTTTGTGAGGAGTGCGCCAAGGATAAGGGAATTGCCGGATTAGGTCAGCCTTTTGGTTTACAGGATCTTCTGGCTGGTTTGGTTGATTTTGGTTCGGCTGCGCCCGCGGATAAAAAAAACGCTTTGCAATGTTCAAACTGCAAAATGAGTTATGATGATTTCCGCAAAAGCGGCAGACTTGGCTGCAGTCTGTGTTATGAAGTGTTTAAAGAAAGTTTAAGTCCTTTATTAAAAAAAGTGCATGGATCATTGCAGCATATCGGAAAGGGACCTTCGATTGATGGTGATGGTTTTGATGCCAAAAAAAAATTACAGGAACTTCATCTTAAACTGCAGAATGCTATCCATGATGAAGCATTTGAAGAAGCGGCAAGACTGCGAGATGAGATTAAACAACTGGAAAAGGAGATTGACGGATGAATCTCGATGACCTATTAAAACAAACAAGCGGCTGGTTAAAAGGCACAGGTTCTCATTCGGAAATCATATTTTCCAGCAGAATTAGGCTGGCTCGCAATCTGGAGAAAATTATTTTTTCCAACCTAGCCTCGAAAGCGCAGTTAATGCAGACATTGTCGATTGTTGAGCCGGCATTAAAGAGTCTGGAATCAATAAAAAAAGATGGCTTGTTTCTTAAAATGGAAGATGTTTCTGAAGTGAACAGCCAATTATTGATTGAAAGACATTTGATCAGCAAAGAGTTGATCAGTGAAAAAAATGGTCGGGCAGTTGCCATTAGTTCAGACGAAACTGTTTCAATTATGGTTAATGAGGAAGATCATTTGCGTTTGCAGGTGCTTAAGCCGGGATTTTCTTTGGAAGATTGCTGGAAAGCCGCGGAAAAAATAGATTCTGCTTTGGAAAAAAAATTAAACTTTGCTTTTTCGGCAAAGCTGGGATATTTAACTGCTTGTCCGACAAATACCGGTACAGGAATGCGCGCTTCGGTAATGCTTCATCTGCCGGCGCTGGTTTTAACCAAGCAGATAAACCGGGTTATCCAGGCAATTGTTAAACTGGGATTAACTGTGCGCGGCCTTTTTGGCGAAGGTACTGAAGCCGCTGGTAATTTTTTTCAGATTTCCAATCAGGTTTCTTTGGGCCGAAGCGAAATGGAAATAATTGATAATATCAAACGGATTATTAACCAGGTATTTGAATATGAACAAAACGCCCGGCAGACTTTATCCACGAAAAATAAGAGCAAGCTGGAAGATCAGGTTTGGCGTTCTTATGGGATTTTAAAAAACGCCAGGATTATTACCAGCTCTGAAGCCATTGAACTATTGTCTAATGTGCGTTTGGGATTTGACCTGGGATTGCTCAAAGGCGCTAATCAGGAAACAATAAATGAATTATTTATTCTAACCCAGCCGGCGCATTTACAGAAACTGGAAGAAAAAACACTGACCGCGAACAAACGCGATATTAAACGCGCGGAATTGATTCGTCAGAAAATGAATTAACAAACAGCAAAATAAGAATAAGTGAAAAGAAAAAAGCAAAAAATTATAAAGAATAAAAGCTAAAATGGAATAATTAAATAGCAGGCATATTGAAAAGGAGGCTATGAATGTTTGACCGGTTTACTGAACGCGCGAGAAAAGTAATTCTTCTTGCCAAAGAAGAAGCAAAACGTTTTAACCATGATTATATTGGAACTGAGCACATTTTGCTTGGTTTAATTAAAGAAGGCGAAGGCGTTGCTGCCGCGGTATTGCAGAACCTTGGGCTTAATCTTGATATAATTCGTTTGGAAGTGGAAAAACTGGTTCAGCCGGGTCCAAGCACAGTTACTTCCGGAGATATTCCGTTTACGCCAAAAGCAAAAAAAGTAATTGAACTGGCAATGGATGAAGCGAAAAGCCTGGGTCATAATTATATTGGCACTGAGCATTTATTGCTCGGTTTGATCAGGGAAAGCGAAGGAGTTGCCGCGCAGGTATTAATGAATCTGGGCTTGGACTTAAATAAAGTGCGCAAAGAAATCATGGACTTACTCGGCACAACATCCGTGAATTATGACGGACAGCAGGCTAATCCTCAGGTTTCTAACGCAAAAGCCAAAACTCCGGCTTTGGATGCTTTTGGCCGGGATTTAAACAAGCTGGCCAAAGACGGCAAGCTTGATCCGGTTATTGGCCGGGCAACTGAGATTGAAAGAGTTATCCGGATATTGAGCCGGAGAACAAAAAACAATCCAGTATTACTCGGAGAAGCGGGTGTTGGTAAAACCGCGATAGTTGAAGGTTTAGCCCAGCAGATTGTCGAAGGCAATGTTCCGGAAGTTTTGCGCAATAAGCGGGTAGTTGTTTTGGACTTGGCTTTAATGGTTGCCGGCACAAAATACCGCGGTCAGTTTGAGGAACGGATCAAAGCAGTTATGGATGAAATTAAACGTTCGGAAAACGTAATGATCTTTATTGATGAAATCCATACTCTTGTGGGTGCTGGCGGCGCGGAAGGCGCGATTGACGCGTCGAATATTTTAAAGCCGGCTTTGGCCCGTGGCGAGATCCAATGTATTGGCGCGACCACGATCAATGAATATCGAAAACATATTGAAAAAGACGCTGCCTTGGAAAGACGGTTTCAAACAATCATGGTAGAACCGCCGACAGAGGCGCAGGCAATCGAGATCTTAAAAGGTTTGCGGGAAAGATATGAAACGCATCATCGGGTTAAGTATACAGATGAGGCATTATCCGCGGCAGTTAAATTATCAGAGCGTTATATTAGCGGAAGATTTTTGCCGGATAAGGCAGTTGATATTATTGATGAAGCCGGAGCCAGAGCGCGTTTACTGGTAATGACCGCGCCGCCGGATTTAAAAGACATGGAAAATAAAATTGAAGATTTAAGACAGAAAAAAGAATCTTCAGTTAAGAATCAGGATTTTGAAAAAGCCGCATCTTATCGCGATCAGGAAAAAGAATCGCGCGCGGAATTAGATAAGATCAGAAGAAACTGGAATGAAAGCCGCATGGAAATGAACATTGAGGTCAAAGAAGAAGGTATCGCCGAGATTATTTCGCAATGGACCGGAGTCCCGGTTGCCCGTTTAGAGGAAAAAGAAGGCGAAAAGCTGCTTAAAATGGCTGAGGAACTGCACAAAACCGTTATTGGCCAGGATGAGGCCATAACCGCGATTACTCACGCGGTCAGACGTTCCCGTGCTGGATTAAAAGACCCGAAACGGCCGATCGGTTCATTTGTATTTTTAGGCCCAACCGGAGTGGGAAAAACCCTGCTTGGTAAAGCCTTGGCGGATTTTTTATTTGGTGATGCTGATTCGATTATTCAAATCGATATGTCTGAGTACATGGAAAAATTTAATGTCTCAAGACTTGTCGGAGCGCCTCCAGGCTATGTCGGCTATGAAGAAGGCGGACAACTTACGGAAAAAGTCAGAAGAAAACCTTATTCAGTTATTCTATTAGACGAAATTGAAAAAGCGCATCCTGATGTTTTTAATCTTCTGCTCCAGGTTTTAGAAGAAGGCAGATTAACTGATAGCTTTGGCCGAAAAGTTGACTTTCGCAATACGGTTTTAATCATGACCAGTAATATCGGCGCTGATTTATTGCGCAAGCAGGGCTCAATCGGCTTTACTGCCCAAGAGGCAGAAGTTACTTATAATTCGATGAAAACTAAATTAATGGAAGAAGTTAAAAGAGCGTTTAAACCGGAATTTATTAACCGGGTTGATGATTTGATTGTGTTCAGACCTTTGACTAAAGAAGATCTGTATAAAATTATTGAAATTGAAATAACTGAGGTTACCAGCCGCCTAAGTGATCAGGAGGTTACAATCGTTTTAGATAAAACCGCTAAAGATCTGCTGATTGCCAAAGGTTTTGACAGCGCTTTCGGTGCCAGACCTTTAAAAAGAACAATTCAGAAATTTCTGGAAAATCCTTTAGCTGAAGAAATCTTAGCTGGTAAAGTCGATAGAAAAAAGCCGATAAACATCAGCGCGGATCTGGAAAAAGACGCATTATCTTTTATCAGCTGATATTTGATTGAAGGCCAAGGGTTTTAATCAAAAAATATAGTAATTAAAAAGCGATTCTAAATACAGGGGTATGCATGAACGCATATTTAGGGGTATTAAAAAAAAGGCTTAGCGTTAGTTTTGAATATGTCGGAGGCCTGACAATCCTGTTGTTTCGGACAATTGGCTGGGTATTCGCGCCGCCTTATAAACGCTTTCAGCTGTTTGATCAGATGAAAAAAAACGGAGTAGACAGTCTTTCGATTGTTACTTTAACTGCTTTTTTTGCCGGAATCGTGCTTGCTTTGCAGTCGGCTTATACCATGCGCCAGATGTCCGCGGAAATTTATATTGCCAGTTTGGTAAGTTTATCCATGACCCGAGAACTGGGGCCGGTATTTACCGCCCTGGTGGTTGCGGCCCGGGTTGGCGCGTCAATAACCGCGGAAGTTGGGACAATGAAAGTTACTGAGCAGATTGATGCTTTGGAAACTTTGGCCACAAATCCGATTAAATATCTGGTTGTGCCGCGCTTTTTGTCGCTGTGCATTATGCTGCCGCTGTTAACGATTATTGCTGATGCCGTAGGGATTTTGGGCGGATACATTATCGGTGTTGCTAATCTGCATATATCACATCATTTATATCTTAAAAAGACTTTTGACGCTTTGGTGTATAAAGATGTGTTTACTGGCTTGATCAAAGCGTTTGCTTTTGCCGCGGTGATTTCGATTGTTGCTTGTTATGAGGGTATGCGCGCAAAAGGCGGGGCAGAAGGCGTGGGTAAAGCGACAACTTTATCAGTAGTTATATCCTGTATTTTAGTTATTGACTTGGATTGTTTTTTTACAGCTTTGTTTTATTTTGTTTGGCGCTAATGAACCTGAGTTTTTAAAATAGGATTTTTAATGATAAAAATTTCTAAGCTGTGCAAAAACTTTGAAGGCCAGGAAGTGCTTAAGGGCCTGGATTTGCAAGTCAATCAAGGCGAGACTTTGGTAATCATTGGCCGTTCCGGATGCGGGAAAAGTGTATTACTTAAACACATTATTGGTATTTTAAATCCCGATTCTGGACAGGTGCAGGTTGACAATCAGCATGTCGCGGCTTTAAAAGGTAAAGACCTGGTTAAATTGCGGATGAAATTCGGCATGCTTTTTCAAGGCGCGGCTTTATTTGATTCGCTGAATGTTTTTGAAAATGTGGGTTTTGCTTTGCTTGAGCATACAGATTTACCGGAAGCGGAAATACGCCAAAGAGTTAAACAGGCTTTGCTTAGCGTTGATCTGCTGGATATTGAAGAAAAAAAACCCGCGGAACTTAGCGGCGGGATGAAAAAACGCGTGGGCTTGGCCCGGGCAATATGCAATAATCCGGAAATAATGCTTTATGATGAGCCGACAACCGGCCTGGATCCGATAATGTCGGATATGATCAATGATTTAATAATTCGCTTAAAAGAAAAACTAAAAGTTACTTCAATTGTCGTGACCCATGATATGGTCTCAGCGTATAAGGTTGCCACAAGAATCGCGATGCTTTATGATGGTAAGATAATCGCTCAGGGCACACCAGAGCAAATAAAAAATACTACTGATCCGTTTGTCCGGCAGTTTATAACTGGAGCAGCCCAAGGGCCAATAACTGATCAGCGCAAACTTGAGAATGGATTATAACGATTGAAAAATAGTTATGAATTATTAATTATGAGTTATGATTTAAAAGACACAAAGTCGCCAGTTAGTAGTTATTAGTTGTACGACTAGGCAAAAATTCTCTTTGAGCGGCGCTTTCGAACGTAATTTTGATATGGATGTCAAAATAGTGAGAACGCGCGGCTGGGCCTGCACGATGCAGGCTCAGGCTTAGCGAAAAGACGTGTTTTTCCCGTAAAAACATAGAAGGTCTTAAGGTCAGTTAGTAGTTAAAATATTATATTATCAGAAGGATTTATAATAAAAGCTTATTTGGGGTTTTAAGTAAACGGGGGATAAAAAATGAAAGCGCTTAGTCTTGAATTTAAAGTTGGGGTTTTTGTGTTTGTGTCTGTTTTATTACTGTCAATGATTGTTTTTCAAATCGGCGGAGTGAATATTCTGGGCGCTAATATGTATAAACTAAACGTTATCTTTGATTTTGTCGGAGGAGTTTCCAAAGATGCTCCGGTGCATGTTTCCGGAGTTGCCGTGGGTGATGTAAAAGACGTAAAGATTTCTTATGATACAGTGAAAAAAAAGACGCAGGTAATTCTGGTGTTGATGATTAATAAAAATGTAAAAATTCCCATAGACTCAGTTGCCTATATTAATACCCTGGGAATTTTAGGGGAAAAATACGTGGAAATAGTTTCCGGTGAATCAAGAGATAAGTTTCTCGAAGAAGGCGATTCTTTGACAGGTAATAATCCAGTACAGCTGGAAAAACTTACTGAATCATTGGTTGATGTAGTGGGTGATCAAACAGTGCGTGATTCTTTAAAAGAAAGCTTTTATAATCTAAGAGTTGCCACGGATAATTTGCGCCAGGCTAGTGAACTTTTAAATGATACAATCGCTGGTGTGAAAAATGGCCAAGGCACGATTGGTAAATTATTAACTGATGATTCAATCTATAATCAAACCGAAGCAATGGTCGTTAATTTAAATACTAAACTCGATAAAACAATCACAGATTTAAATATTTCCTTAAATGATTTAGTCAGTGATTTAAAAACTCATCCCTGGAAATTATTTCAGAGGCCTAAGCCGGATAAAAAAACAAAACCAAGAAAAACTAATGACGTTAACTATAACTTTAATTAAACATGAAAACAAAGACAAAAACAGCTTTTATCTGTCAGGAATGCGGTTATAATTCAGCCAAATGGATTGGTCGTTGCCCGGAATGCGGCAGCTGGAATTCATTAGTTGAAGAGTTCAGCGGGGAAAAGAAACAAAGAAGTCGCGGTTTTTGTCTGGATACTTTTTCTAAGCCGGAAAAATTAGCGGATGTTAAGCTGGAAAATAAACTAAGGATCCAAACCGATATTGCTGAGCTTGATCATGTGCTCGGAGGCGGAGTGGTAATTGGCTCAGTAGTTTTAATCGGCGGCGCTCCGGGTATTGGTAAATCAACTTTGCTGCTGCAGGTCTGTGGGGCTTTAAATAAAAAAGGTAAAAGAATTTTATATATCAGCGCTGAAGAATCAGCTCAGCAGACAAAGCTGCGCGCCGAGCGGCTGGGTAATATTGGCGATGATTTATACATTGTCTGTGAAACAAATTTAGATGTAATTTTTGAGCATATAAAAAAAATCGCGCCGGATATTATTGTCGCTGATTCAGTTCAGGTTTTATATTTAGATGATATCTCCAGCGCCTCCGGCAGTGTTTCTCAGGTCAGAGAATGCGCCTCAAGGCTGACAATCCTGGCGAAAAATTCCGGGATTGCTGTTTTTTTAGTCGGCCATGTTACTAAAGAAGGTTCCTTGGCCGGACCAAGAGTTCTTGAGCATTTAGTTGACAGCGTATTATATTTTGAAGGAGAAAGCCATACTAATTTTCGGATTTTAAGAGCAGTAAAAAACCGCTTTGGCCCGACGAATGAAATCGGAATTTTTGAAATGACTTCTTTTGGTCTCAAGGAGGTGCTTAATCCCTCATCAATGTTTTTAACTGAGCGCTGCCAGGAAGTATCGGGATCAGCGGTGGTGGCGACCATGGAAGGGACAAGGCCCTTGCTTGTCGAGATTCAGGCTTTGGTCAGTCCAACCAGTTTTGGTTTGCCCAGGAGGAGAACTACAGGGATTGATTTTAATCGCGCGGCATTGCTGGTCGCGGTTTTGGAAAAACGCGGACATTATGCTCTGGCAAATCAGGATATTTTCCTTAATGTTGCCGGCGGCGTGAAAATTGTTGAACCAGCGGCTGATCTGGCGGCAATTGTTGCCGTGGCCTCTGGATTCAGAGAAAAGCCGATATCTGCCAGTGATGTGATTTTTGGCGAAGTTGGTTTGGGCGGTGAGATCAGGGCGGTTTCTAATCCGGAATTGCGGATCAAAGAAGCAAAAAAAATGGGATTTAAAAGAGTTATTCTGCCGCAAAGTAATTTAAAAAATTTAAGTTTAAATAATAAAAAAAATGAAATAGAATTAATCGGTGTTTCCGCGGTAAAAGAGGCTTTGGATATTATTTTTAGTTAAGCTTTTAAAAACGTAAATAAATTAGAAAGAAAATGGAGGTAAATATGACTATATTTTTTGTGCGGGCGCTTTTTTGTCTTATCAGTATGCTTATTGGTTATCAAATCGGTTTTTTACTCGGCGGAGTTGATTCTAATACCGCGATTATTGGCTTAGGCATTGGGTTTGTTGTTAGTTTTGTGATTATTATCGTAGAACGCGGATTAAGAAGTATTTCTGTGCGCGGATTGTCCAGCGCGGTTTTTGGTTTAATCTTCGGGCTGTTAGCGGCAAAATTATTAGCCGAAGCAGTAATGCTTTTACCGGTTGATGAAGCGACCGCCAGAACTACCCGGGTTGTATTTACCCTAATTTTATGCTATCTGGGGATGATTGTCGCTATCCGGGGCCGTGATGAGTTTAATCTGATTATTCCTTATGTTAAATTCACCCGCCATGATCAGGTACAGCAGAATATTTTACTCGATACCAGTGTAATTATCGACGGCAGGATTATTGATTTATGTCAGACAAAATTCATTGAAGGCAGATTGGTTATTCCGCGCTTTGTGTTAAAAGAGCTGCAGCAGATTGCTGATTCATCAGACGCGCTTAAAAGAAATCGCGGCCGCCGTGGTTTGGATATATTAAATAAAATCCAGAAACTTGACCGAATTGTGGTTAAAATTCATGATGAGGATTTTCCCGAGATTACTGACGTTGATGCCAAGCTGGTAAAAATGGCTAAAGTGCTGGATGGTAAAATATTTACCAATGATTATAATTTGAATAAAGTCGCGGAATTAGAAGGCGTAATCGTTCTGAATATAAATGATTTGTCCAATGCCTTAAAAGCAATTGTTTTACCTGGTGAACTATTGGAAGTTAAAATTGTTAAAGAAGGAAAAGAATTTAATCAAGGAGTTGCTTATCTTGATGATGGGACAATGGTTGTGGTTGAAGAAGCGAGAAAGCTTCTGGGACATACTTTAAATGTCGCGGTTACCAGTGTTTTGCAGACATCAGCCGGCAGAATGATTTTCGGAAAAATCGAAGGCAGTAATTCTCAAAACACTAAGAATGCTTAAAGGTAGTTTAAATGCTTAAAATAGCAGTGATAATCCCGGCAGCAGGCACTGGTCAGCGCTTAGGTTATAAAACCGGAAAACCCTATATTAAACTGAATAATAAAGTTTTATTGTCTTATTGTCTGGAAGTTTTTGAAAAAACTTTGGCAATAACTGATATTATTATCGCCGTGGAACCAGGTCAATTAAAAAAGGCGGAGAATCTGGTTAAGCGCTTAGGTTTATTAAAATTAAAAGCAGTTATTCGCGGCGGAGCAACCCGCAGTGAATCTGTGCATAATGCGCTTAAAGCCCTGGATCAAGACACGGATTATGTGCTGATTCATGACGCGGCGCGTCCGTTTGTTAATCAGGATTTGATCAATAGATGTATTACGGCAGCAGTAAAATATAAAGCAGTTATCTGCGCAGTGCCTTGCGTGGCTACGATTAAGAGTGTTGATAAAAACTTGAATGTAATTTCTACTTTAGATCGAAACAGTTTGTGGCAGGCGCAGACACCGCAGGCATTTAGTTATAAACTGATTATGCTGGCTTATGCCCAAGCGGATAAGAAAAATCTGGCTTTTTTTGATGATGCGTCTTTGGTGGAAAAAATTCACCATAAAGTAAAAATTGTTTTGGGGTTTAATAATAATATAAAAATCACAAACCCGGAAGATCTAAAACTGGCAAAAGCAATAATAAAAGCAGGGAAGCGCTTCGCGCGTAGCTGATGGCTGATAGCTCATAGTAAAAGCTGAAATATGCTGACATTCGGTAATGTTTAACGGTAACGAAGCCCGTATCGGCAACGTTTAACGGTTTAGGTTTAAAACAAAAAATTAAAGACGATAGCCGTTACCGTAAGACGAAACGGGCATCGTAACCCTGACCGTAACCTTTTTATTTAGCTGTTAGTTTTTTACGCAATACGCACGACGCAATACGATTAAAAAGGGAAAACAAATGCGCATTGGTTATGGCTATGATATTCATCAATTAGCGGAAAACAGAAAGCTTATTTTAGGTGGAGTGGAAATTCCTTGCGTGCTTGGGCTTTTAGGCCATTCAGACGCGGATGTACTGCTTCACGCGATCAGTGATGGGCTGCTTGGCGCGGCTGGCTTGGGTGATATTGGGGAGTATTTTCCGGATACTGATCCTCAGTATAAAAATAGTGATAGCGCTGAGCTTTTGCGGATTGTGAATCAAAAAATTCAGGCAGCTGGCTATGTGATTATTAATCTCGATTGTACGATTTTTTGTCAGATCATAAAAATAAATCCAGTTAAAGCCGATATAAAAAAAAGTATCAGTTGTATTTTAGGAATTGATATCAGTGATTTAAATATTAAAGCCAAGACAATGGAAAAGCTTGACGCTATTGGTCAAAATAAAGCAATTGCCGCGGCATGTGTTGTTTTAATTAAAAAGAAAACTATTTAACAGAGGTAAAATATGGAAGCGATATTGTTTGTTTTGATTCTGATAGTTATTGCTATCATCTGGATAGTTATTACCTTTAGTGATGAGATAAAATCAACAAAAGAACGAGATCCGGCAGCAACCAGTACTTTTGAAATATTATTAACTTATGCCGGGCTGCATGCTTTAATTCTCCATAGGATTGCCCAGGCGATCTATCGCTTTAAAGTCCCCTTTTTTCCGCGTTGGCTATCTCAGTTTAATCGCTGGTTGACTGGTATTGAAATCCATCCCGCGGCGACTATTGGTAAGGGATTATTTATTGATCATGGCATGGGCGTAGTAATCGGCGAAACTACGATAATTGGCGATAATGTTACTTTGTATCAGGGCGTGACTTTGGGCGGAACTGGCAAAGAAAAAGGCAAGCGTCATCCAAATATCGGTGATAATGTGGTAATCGGCGCCGGGGCTAAGGTGCTGGGCAATATTACGATTGGTGATAATTCTTATGTCGGGGCAAACGCGGTTGTGTTAAGAGATGTTGATCCTAATTCCACAGTAGTGGGAGTTCCCGGAAGAATCACCAAACAGGATGGAAAAAAGATTGATACTTTATTAGATCATGCCCATGTGCTTGATCCGGTTAGAGATAAAATGAACGCGTTAAAGCAAAGAATCGAAGCTTTAGAAAAAGCAATAAAAGAAAAGTAGAATTCATGAGCCTTAAAATTTATAATTCACTGACTTCCTCTAAAGAAGAGTTTTCTCTGGTCAAGCCGGATAACAATAAGCTAAATATGTATACTTGCGGGGTTACGGTATATGATGCCTGTCATATTGGCCATGGCCGTTCCTTATATGTGTTTGAAGTAATCAGAAGATATTTAAAATTTAAGGGTTTTGACATTACTTTGGTTAGAAATATTACTGATGTTGATGATAAAATTATTAATAAAGCCAGAGACTGGGCAAAAAAAGATAATATTTCTTTAAAACAGGCTTTTGATAATGTGCGCGATTTTTATATCGCTGATTATTATAAAGATCTGGAAAGTTTGGGATTACCTAAAGCCGATAAAGAACCTTTGGCCACGGAAAATATTATTGAAATCCTGGAATATATTAAAACTTTAATTGTTAAAGGCTTTGCTTATGTAAAAAATGGCAATGTCTATTTTTCTCCGCGTAAACTTGCTGATTATGGGAGTCTTTCCGGTAATAGTCTTGATCAGGTTTTAGAAGCAGTGAGAATTGATGATGATTTGGATAAGCAGGATCCAGTTGATTTCGCGCTGTGGAAAAAAGTAAAAGATGAAGAGCCTTCCTGGGATAGCCCCTGGGGTAGAGGCCGGCCAGGCTGGCATATTGAATGCTCGGTGATGAGCCAAAAATATCTTAATGTTGAAACTCTGGATATTCACGGCGGCGGCAGGGATCTGATTTTTCCTCACCATGAAAATGAAAAAGCCCAGGCAGAGGCATTAACCGGAAAATTATTCGCGAAATATTGGATACATCACGGTCTATTAACAATCAATGGTCAGAAAATGGCCAAGTCCTTGGGTAATTTTTTCACAATTAAAGATGTATTGAAAAAATATTCCGCGGATATTTTGAAAATATTTTATCTTCAGGCGCATTATTCTAGTCCAATTGATTTTTCCTGGGAAAAAATGGATGAGGCGCAAAAAGCTTTAGAGCGGATCGCCAGATTAAAGGAAAAATTAGAAAAGACTTGCGGAGATAATTTTTTAGAAGATATTGGGAAAAGCGGTGCGGGAAATATTGCAGAATACCGAGAAGCATTTATTAGGGCCATGGATGATGATTTTAATATGCCCAAGGGTCTGGCTGTGTTTTTTGATATGGTTTCTGAGTGTAATAAGCTGCTTGATAGTGAAATTGAAAATAAAGAACTAATCCTTTCTTATGCATTGTCAATAATGAATGAGATTGCAGATATTTTTTGTTTAAGTTTTTTAAAGCAAAAATCTAGTTTATTAGCAGATAAAGACATTCAGGAAAAAATTGATTTGCGCATAAAGTATAAAAGTGAGAGAAATTTTAAAGCTGCTGATCAAATCAGAGATGAATTGCAGTCAGCTGGGATTATTCTGGAAGATACCAAGGACGGTAAAACAGTTTGGAGAATCAGCTGAGTTTTCTGATTCTGATAGTTCTTGACACTAAAATTTAAAAGTGTTATACTTTTTTTGTGCTTTAAAAAGTATTATCTATAGTTCTTTTTAAAGTTGTTAATGAAGTATGAGCTTATTCATTGCTAAATAATAAAAATATTTTAAAGCATAGTTTTAATATTTAAAGGAGAGGTGAAATATGAAGGGAGCTTTATTTAAAGACCAGATTTTATCTGATAGAGAGAGGAAAAATCTCGATATTCTTGAAGTCATTCGCCGCTATGGACCAGTTACTCGTACAGAAATATCGCGGATTACTAAATATAATATAGTTACTGTTTCTAATTATGTTAATAATTATATAAAGAAAGACCTGGTAGTGGAAAAAGGTTTGGATATTTCCAGCGGCGGAAGAAAGCCTACTTTGGTTGAGCTTAATTCAAAAAATTGTTTTGTTATCGGTATCGACATTGGGCCGGATCATATAATTGCCACACTTACGGATCTTTCCTTAAACATGATTACAAAGGTGCGCAAGCAGCGTCCGGAAGAATCAATGGAAGATGTTGTCAGTAAGTCTATAGAGTTAATTTATGAGGTTATTGAAAAATCGCAGATAGAAGCAAAGAAAATAAAAGGTCTAGGAATTGGCATCTCGGGAATTATTGATGCCAAAGCCGGAACTGTCAGAGATACTGATCCCGGCCGGGGTAAAACCGCGGCAAGTTATATATCGATTAAGAATTTAATTGAAAGAGAATTTGGCATTCCGACTTTTGTGGGTAATGATGCCACAGTAGCTGCTTTTGGCGAAAAAAGAATCGGCCTTGACGCGGAAATTGAAAATGTCTTGTATATGTTTTCTGATGTTGGCTGCGGAATTATTATTAAAGGCGAGATTTATGCCGGGGCTGGCGGAAGTGCTGGTGAAATGCAGCTGAATATGTCTAATGAAGAGGATGATCTGACTAAAGATCTGGGGCTATTTCGTCCTGGTAGTATAAATTTAGGGATTGTTGAATCAGGCAAAGCAGTAGTTAGAGCAGGGAAAAGTGAAAAGCTTAAAGAACTTTGCGAAGGAAATCCTGATAATATTACTGCCGCTATTCTGATTGAAGCAGCTCGGCAAAATGATCAAGAATCAATTAAAATGCTGGAAAAAGCCGGGCTTAATCTTGGAGTAAGGATTGCTTATCTGATTAATTTATTTAATCCGGAAATTGTTATCTTAGGCGGTGGAATGGAGCGCGCTGGAGACTTGATTCTTGAACCAATTAAAAGAATGGTCAGAAGGCTGGCTTTTGAAGAGCCGGCCAGCATGGTGAGAATCATTCCTTCCAGACTTGGCGAAAACGCGGTTTCTTTGGGAGCAGCAAGTTTAGTAATACGTGAAATTTTTATTCACGCTTAGTTAAAAAATCGGCAAAGTTTAACGGCAAGGAAACCCGTATCGGTAATGTTTAACGGTTTAGGCTAAGAAAATAAATTTTGGCCGATAGACTTTACCATAAGACGAAACGGGCATCCTAACCGTAACCTTTTAGACAGGGATAATACATTAAAGTAATTGGAGGTAACATATTATGGATAAAGAAGTTAAATTTATTAGTATTGCGTCATTGATTTTTAAAATTCTTGCTTGGATTTCAGCTGCTTTTTTTGTGATTGTTTCGATAATTGTCTTATTAGGCGCTGGAGGAGATACTCCGAGAATTGCTGGTTTAGTATTTTTAATTGGCGGCGGAATTTATTTTCTGGTTTTGTTTACCATTTCTGTGGTTATTAATCTTATTGGTTCTATTGCTGAAAATTTTCAAAACCAGGAAGAAACAGTGCAAAGATTAGGCTATAAGGTTGATAAATTAGTATCTTTACTCGAAGGAAAGCCTTTAGCTTAATTTAATAAAATAAACTGTTGTACACCTTGACAAACTATTGCATGGATGCTATACTTTAAACATAAGAAAACAATTTATAAAGTTTCAACAGATAAATTGTTATCCGAAAAGGCTAACCTGCTGAAAGGCAGGGACCCCTGTACTACTCGTTAACTCGAGTGCAGGGCCGTGTACCTGAATGAAATGAATGGTATACGGGCAAAGCTACGGGTCTAAAGCTAAAGCAATGATCGCCGGGCGTACCGATAACGCGATAGATTAGCAATGATAGCCGAGTTGCCGGAGTGTACAAATATGTATGCTTTGAGTGCGGCTTTTTTTATGTAAAGTGGAGATCCAAATGAAAAAAAGTTTCTGGTTCAAGATCATTACGATTATAGTAATCCAGGCAATCCTGCTTACACAGGCAGAATTTGCTTTGGCATCTGTTTTCAGTAGTAAAGATCTTTGCCGGGAAGCTGCTTTAAAATATCAAAAAATTACCAGCAGAACAATTAGCTTGATATTTGGCATTGGTTGTTTGCAATTAAATTCCAAATCACGCCAATTAGACAAGCTATTTAGCTTACTTACCAGTGACAGTTTTCGGCTAGCGGAAAATATTTTGGCAAGTAAATGCCATAATATTAATAAGGACATTTATAAAGTATTTTGCTTGCTATCAATTAATAACAGTAGAGATAATAATCAATTTACTGCTTTAATTTTAAATAAAGCTAAATCTGGTGTTTGTTGGATGGCTGGAACCCAGGAAACCAGAGGTCCGCCAATGATCGTAAATAATATTGAATTAGAATTTAACAGCCGAATTGTTTAGTTTTAGCAATTCGGCTTTTTCTTTATCCTTTAAGGAGGTGTGGTTATGGATGAAAGACGCAGATTTGAAAGAAAAGGAGTTGACTGTCCTTTGCAGATTCAGGCAGTAGCCGCAGCGCAGCATATTATTAGAAATTCATTTTGTAATAATGTTAGTCCTGTGGGTATGTCAATAACAACTTTTGACTTTTACCCGGTTAATGGAAAAGTACATTTAAATTTACTTTCCAGTACCTTGACCAGCATGGTCGAAGCAATCGGTAGAGTTATTTGGGTAAGAGAATTACCGCATCAGAAAAGATTTAAAATCGGGATAGAGTTTGAGGATGCCAGTGATAGTTTGATGGCCAAAATAAAATCTTTAATTTCTAAAATTTAGAAAGGCAGTAATGATGAATTTTCGCAAATTGCCAAGCCATATTATTAAGAATTTCAGTTCAGTATTTATATTTATATTATTAGGCTTAATTATAAATCGGCTGGGAATTTGTCAAGTCCAGAAATTAGATTCCGCGAAAGATCAGCAGCAAAAAGCCGAGTTAACAGAAAATAATTCGGTAAATGTGATTCCTTATACAGAAGGCGCGTCAGCTTCGCTTGTTGGATCATCAACCACTCAAGGATCAAAACTTGAGCAGACGGTTAAAGGTTTAAAGGACGCGGGTTATTCATTGGATGAAGTTACCGTAATTTTAAAAAATGATAAAAATGATGCTTCAACAGTAAGCATTGCTTGTTTAAAACAGGGCTTTAATGGACAGCAGATTTATAAATCTTTATTAAAATCAGGATATTCAAAAAAAAGTGCTGACTTGGCAGTGCCTTTATCAATCAGGCAGGAGATTCAGATTTTGGGCATATCGACAAATTATAATGAAGCGATAGATTCATTCGCGGGGAAAAATAACGCGGAAAAGATTGAGGCTAAAACTCAAAATAATCAAGTTTCTCTATCGGTTGCGGAAAATCTAATGCAAGTTCCGGTTTCTGTTGGGGTGACTTTTAATGGCTTAAGTAATTGGAATTCATTTCAGGATAAGAGATTTTCAGATGAAAGATAGGGACTATAATGTATACTAAAACAAATATTAAAATCATAGTTATGCTTGCAATAGATGAGGTTGTTGTAATAAAGAGTTTAACTTTAAACCTAAAAGGAGGGTATCGGTCATGAAGAAAAAAAATATAGTAATTTCAATTATGGTTATGGGCTTTATGTTGATTTCTTGTTTTAATGCCATCAGCGGGATTGAAGATGATAAAATACAGCAAATCGCTAATAAACTAAAGCCTGAATTAAATACTGCTAATTCTACTGAAGCTAAGGTTGTGTCGACAACTCCTGATGATATTTCATTGAGCAGTACCCCAAAATCTAATCAGAGCACAACGCTTACTCCTATTCAAACCGCGACATCTGTTGCCTCTGGTTTAATTGCTTCCGGAACAACTGATAAATCTGTTGTGAAAGCAACATTGATTAGTTATGGATATGAAGAAACTGAAGCGGAAATCGCCTATGTAAAAGCAAGTACCAGTGATATTTTGGCGGAAACTCCCAAAAAAAGCAGCAATAATAATATCGAGACTAAAACTCTTGATGCAAAACCAACAATGCTGGCTACGGACAGGGTTGCTCAAACAGTGAAAACCAGTCCGGTTATGAAATTTAGAAATCTCTTTAATAAGGCCAGCAATAAGGTTACTCAAAATGAAAAAGACACAGTTACTCAAATGATAGATGAGGGTTATTCTATTGGGCAGATTGCTGAAGGGTTTGCCGGTAATAAATATAATTCCAGCCAGACTGCCGCGATTTTTAAAGAAGCCGGTGTTAGCTCCATGGATGCTTATGATGCTTTAAGCGGTATCGCGGTTAAAAAAGCAGAAGCAAGCGAGGGAAAACTGATGAGTAAACTGACGGGTAAACCAAGAGAAAAATTCGCCAAGCGTTTAGGTCTGAACACTCCAGAGCAGCAAAAACAGGAAGCGATTAAAACAACAGTTAATGAATTGCAAGCAGCTGGCTATGATGTTCATGGAATATTGGATTCAGCGGTGCAGGATTTAAAAGATGCGGGTATGTCAGCGCAGGGAGTTAAAGATTTTATGATTTCCAAAGTTGCTGATGGAAAACCTAGCTTAAAGTTTAGATCAGGAAAGGGTTTTATAAGTAATATTATTTTGAAAGTGGCTCATAATTGGGCAATTAAAAAAAGTAAAATGGCTTCCTATGGCGATGGTGAAACAGGACTGGCTACCGCCATGATCAAAGCAGGTTATTCCGGTTCGGAAGTCAGCGCGGCGTTTAAAACAGGCCCTTATTCATATACTAACGCGGATACGCAAAAGATAGTATCTACAGCTGAAACAAATATATCAAACCAGGCAGCAGCAAATTTAACGCCGGCAAGTCCGGATAATAAAATTCATAATACACAAGAAGATGTTTTGCAACGGAATACGCAGTCAATACCTATTTGAGATAATAAATAAAAACAGGAGATCAGCTTATGTACGACCAAACAGGAAAACTGTGGTTTAAAATCATGGCATTTATCGTGCTGGAAGCATTTCTTTTTACAATCGCTGATATTTCCTGGGCCGCTAATTATCGCGATCAGCGCGGTTCACAGCAAATGCTGCTTGATTCTCAGAAAAATAAAAATGAGAAGGATAATGTCTCTGCTGAGGCGCTGAGTAATCAGCTGGTGCTTACTCAGCCGGCAATGCCTTATATGGGCTTTGGCCAAATTACTCCCCAAGGTCAGGAATTGGAATCAGTATCCTTAATTGATACAACGATCAGTGGACTTTCCATTGCCGGTAATGATCTGAGTGATATTTTTAAAACTCTGAAGAGTTCCGGTTGTTCTGTGAGTGAAGCTGGTTTTGGCGCGATGCGTCAGGGTTTTAATAAAAAGGAAATATATCATTCCTTGATCAGCGCGGGATATGATAAAGAAGAAGTAAAAACATTGCTGGGCAGTTTATTAATAATGGAAGAAGAGATAAAAAAAGATGAGGAAGAAGCAGTCCAAACAAAAACCGGGCCTCCTCAAGCACAGTCTGAACAGGCTAAAACCACGCTTAATCAAAAAAAAGCAATATTTGAAATCCCCAGCTTAACTGACCTGCCAGTGGAAAAAGATGTAACAAAAGTTGTGGAAAAAACCGTCCAACAAGGCGCGGTGCTTCGTCAGACAGTTGAATTCGTCCGCTTAATGCTCAATGAAGGAAAACGCGGTAAAGAACTTATCAGAATTCTTAAAAAATCCGGACTTAGCAATGAGCGAATTACCACCGCGCTCGCTCAATTAGGATTTAATCTTAAAGATATCATATCTATATTAAAAGACTCGGATATCAGCTGTACGGATATAGTTCAGGCTATATATAATTCACAAATCAATTACAGCGACAAAGATATTTATACCGCATTATTAAAAGCCGGATTTTCTGATGAGGAAATCATTAGTGCTTTAAAAACAGTGGGAATGAATGCCGTGGATATTTTAAAGCTAACCACTGAACTTGGCCGAAACATGATTCAAGTTGCTGACGCGATGGTAAAAGCCGGATTTAATGTTGCTGAAATTGCCAATGCCTACGTGCTTAAAGCCATGAAATGGACATGGGATAATTCCGTAAATGTAATCAATTGCGCGGTCAAAGCTTTTGACGCTTTTCTTACCAACATAGGCAAAAAATTCTCCTCAAAACAAGATCTAGCTTATGAACTTATTATTGATGATATTTTAGCAACCGGAGAAGTCTTGATCCAAGATCAAGATGTAATGACCTCAATGGCCGCGATCAAAAATGTTGCTCAAAACCATGGCATTGATTTACAGGGGTATAATCTCAGTCTGGATAGTTTGCTGGAACTTGAGGGCGTATCAGTGGTTCATTTGGATGGAAATCACTGGGTTACTTTAGTTGGTGTAGAAGGAGATCAGGTTACAATTATTGATAATGGCAAAGAAGAGGTTATTTCTCTTAGTGAATTTCAAATTCGTTGGGATGGAAATGTCTTAGCAGTTAATCAGCAGGAAATTAATCAAAATAAATTGCTTGATCTGCAGATGCGGGATATTCGCGGCGGCAGAGGTTTTAATCCTTTTAAAGCAATAAGTAACGTTTTTAAAGGAGTTGTAGAAGGTGTAAAAACATTTGTACAGGGGGTTGTGAATATAGTCAAAGGAGCAGTGCAGATGGCTATTGCAACTGTTACCTTGGACTGGGAGAGATTTAAAACCGGTTTTTGGACAGCCACAATGGGAACTTTCCAAACGCTTACTGCTCCTATCGTAACTTTATACCATTTCTTGCCGGAGAGTGTTGCCCGCATAGTTGGAATGGTTATTAAGACTATTATTATCGCGGTTTTTACAGTTATTGGCGGAATTATCGGAACAATTCTGGGAGGTAATACAAACGCGGGTATGGCTATTGGCGCTTTTGTCGGGACAATCGTTGGCTATTGTTTTGACTATGACATGGTTATGGCCTGTAAAAATAATGATGTCGATGCCTTTAAAGTTGTATTCAAAAGAATGATTATTGAAGCAGTAGTTAATGCTGCTGTGGCATTTTGTATGTCTTACGCTAGTGTTCCAGGTGGGAGTGGTACTGTGGCTGGTAATATTGCCAGTACTACAACTGCTGCAACTGCCGGAGCTGGAGTCGGAGCAACAACTGGGACTATGATATCCACTGCTGTTTCTAGTCAAGCAGTGCAGAATTTAGTAGTAAGTGCGGCAGTGAGTGCTTTAAAGCAAACTTTAGTAACTTATGCTTTGACATATTCTATGGATGCCGCTGGGGTTACTAATCCTTATCTTAGAGCTATAAGTGTGGGTGCAGCTGGAGCATGGGCTGGAGGCGATGCTGGTAAAATATCTTTCACAGAAACCGGCGGTTGGCAGATGGCAGATCTTATGTCCAAACACATAGCCAAACAAATGGTTGTGGGCGCGGTTACAAGTGTTAGCATGGAAGCAATTAAACAGCAAGGATATGAACAAGGTTGGGATCCTTTAGTAACAGAATGCGCGGCTTTAGCGGTTGGAACATTTGCTAATATTGGAATAAGTTCTGGATTAGGATTGCAGAACAATCTGAAAGCTCCTGCTCAAACAAGTTTTACAAGTCTAGTGGTAAGCAATTTTCAATCTTCCATTGGAGGACTGATTGGAGCCCTAGCGGCAAAAGTTGTTGACAGAATTTGTCTGGAAAATGGAGTGGATCCGATTCTTTCTGCGGCTTTGTCTTCAACAGTTGAAAATCTTACAGGATCACTTTCAACCGCGGCTTTTAGTGACCAGAAAAGTTTTAGCATGACAGATTTAGGAAATGCCTTAAAATCAGGATTAGGCGCAGGGTTATCTGCCGCGTATAAAGATGTTTTAATCCGTAATTTCGACTATTCAGAAAGGGAAGCCTCCGAGGCAGTGTACAATACTTCTGTTGTTGCCAGTACGGTAACTAAGTTTTATGATGCGTTTAGCAGCGACAAGGCAATAACAACTCAGGAGTTTAATTCAAAGCTTGATAACCTTATGCAGAGTGCTTTTACCAGTGGCTTGGAAGGTCTTGGTTTTAATAATGGATTTAATGGTAAAATGTCTTCATATGAGCAGGTTGAATATCTTGATACCTGGGATCAGGAAATAGATACCATGGAGTATCTAATGACTGCGCAGGGTTCTGGGATATATCTTGATGATGCTGGAGTGTATCGTAATGCTGACGGAAGTGAAAATACTTATCTTAATCGCAATAAAGCCCGATCAGATTATAATCAGGAATGGAAAGAAAAAAAACCAGAAGTTTTTGATACTAAAAAAAGCAGTTCAAGTGATACTGCCAGCGGAAATTTGAGTTTCGGGGATGCTTTGACAAAGACAATTGATACCAGAATGCTTTCATTCCAAACTACTCAGGCAAGTGCTAATTTTACTACAGCAGTTAACCGCTTGCATGTTAATTATAATATATCGCAAATTAATTCAACCGCAGATAAGCTCGGTGTAACCGCTCAGCTTGCCAATGGCGGTGGGGTGATGCTTACTTTAACACAGCAAGTGTTGAATAACCCGGCACTAAGAGATACCGCGCTTACAAATTTACTTAATTATGGTACTAATGCAACAATGCTTTATGGGGCAACAACGGATAATATTACTGGCATAATGTTTGATAACTCAGATAGTTTTTTTACTGGCACTGCCTCTGCTTATCAGCAGGAAAATAATGGAAAATTAGAGTGGGCTAGACCGGAAACGGTTGAAACTGGCTCTAATACATATATAAAAGCTGGAGTTAAGGCCGACACGGTTTATGATTTGGTTAATAATCAAAATCTTAGTTTTGTTGCCACTCAGACAAATTCTTTTGCTAATATGACCTCAACCAACGCATTCATCTTAAATGGAAATGTTTCTTATGACCAGACCAATGGAACTTTCTTTTTACAAAATGCTTCTTTTACCGCGCTTAATGGATTGAAAACTGTTGATTTTTCAACGAAACTTACCAATGGCGATAAAGTTTATGCCAGTGTTGTCAGTGATCAGGGATTTAATAATACGGTATTAAGAACTGGTACTGGGCAAAGCGCTGATGTGTATAAAACACAGCTGGGTGGAGTGGCTAAAGAATTAAGGATTGAAGACATTACTTCAAAAGCCAGCGATAAGGTTTCCTCATTAGAAGTCGCGCTGACTGTTAGTGTTAGTGGAAATCTGAATTTAGAAAGTGCTTCTTTAAAAGAAGTAAATAACAGACTGACAACTGAAGATAAGCTTGTAGCTGATATTATTAATCTGCCTTCAGGCTGTGTTGTGGAAAACACAAGATTAGAGTTAGGGAATTCCGCTAATGGCTTGGCAGTAACTGCTGTAGAAAATATCGCTTTTGGTCGTGTTGTTAAGTTTTCCGGAGAAGACGCGAAAATAACCAGTAAAGCCCAGTTTATATATAACCGCGATGGAAAAATAACCTCAATTGTAAATAAGAATTCTGAGACTGGTGAAAATGCTGGTGTAAGTATTCAGACTCAAAAAGGAAATATTATCCTGTTTGATAATCAGATTTCTTTTGCTAATCAGAAGACTAGTTTATTATCAAATATTGGTTCTTACTTTGGGCTGGACAGCGCTCAAGAGTTTACAATAGTTAAAGGAGAGGCATTAGCGGTTACCAATTATCAAGTAATTAATTCTGTGGAAAAACAGCAATCCGGAGCAGCCGGAGCAGCCGGAGAAACCAAGCCGGGACTTAATAAAATAATTCTGATCGGGGATGCTAACGGCAATCAATATATTCAAAAGGGTTCGTTGTTCACAATTGAAAACAATAACTGGGTCATTAAAGATAATGATGTAATTCATAATACCAGTGGTAAAGCAATAACAGTTAGTGGAAAAGCCTTCCAAGATGGAGAAATTGCTGCTGCGCATAATGGCAATGTGTTTAAAGCAACAATCGCGGATAATATGGAAGGCCGTAAAGATATTGAATATAAACTTGATGTTAGCGGTTTTAATCTTACTTCTCAGAATACATTTCAAACCTTAAATACCACGGTTTCGCTTCCGATCGGGGTAATCAATACAAATGATATATATCTTACAAATACCGGAGCATTAACCTTTTCTCAAAATATTGCTTTGCAGGGGCATGATGTAGATGGTTTATTCCTATCTGCCGCGGCAACAACTTTTGCCATTACCTCAGATAGTAAACTGGAGTTCAGTCAGATCGGATTAAGCGGAGCCTTAAAGAATGAAAACGCGGCCGGACTAAAAGTCGGAGATAATCACTTAACTGGTAATACTCAATTATCGAATAATGAACCTTCAGAGACAACGCTTAAAAGCAATGTGATAAAAATTAAGGTAACCCAAGACGCTTCTTATTATAAAGGCGGAGAAGTAACTCTAACCAACAGCGGCCTGGTTTACAAACCATCAGATATCTTGGAAATCACAGGATTAGGCAGCAGCGCGCCGAATTTTAATACCAATACCGAACTTTTTAGCGGATCATTTGTCAGTGTGGGCAATCTTAAAATCACAACTGATGGCAGTTATAAAATTACGCAAAATAGTTTGATGAGCGAAAACGCTGATAGCAAAATCCTGATTACCCTGACCAATCAAGCCGGAAAAAATGTAGACGCGATTATGAATCTGCAGGCAATCAGCATTCCTGATGGAAATAAAACATTGGATTATTATGCTCCTGATTTTAAGAGTTTCAGTAAAGAAGCCGCGGGCATGAGTTTTAATACCCAGGGAATTGAGTTTACGATCAAAGATAATGGCGCGAATAAATTTGAAGCGCGCAGCGAAGCAATATCTTCTGCTGCTGATATCAAGTTGAAAAATAAAGATCAGGTTGTCAGTAATATTAATTTTAAAGAAAACGCTGAATTAACGATCAGCGCATTGGGCAGTATTGTTACCGCCGATGATGTTAGTTTTGGGCAGCAAAGCACTATGAAGGCCGGCGCGGAAGTAAAAGTCAATCAGGATAAGAGTATTGAAATAATCAGCGGGCAAATTAATTTATCTAAAGCTGACGCGCTTCAAGGTGAAAAGAATGTGGCAACCATCCAGCCCGCGAAAAATCAAGAGACTAATAAAAAAGATAATGATACAAAGCCAGTATATACTGGTGAAGCGAAAATTGATCTTTTAGGAAATAATAAATATAACTTATACGGAGATCTGAGTTTTAATAAAACAACCGGAGTTTACTTAGCGGATAATACAAAGGTTAATATTACTAATTTCGCGAAAAATGATAAGAATTTTGTTGCTATTGGCAATACTGACGCGGTAAAAGGTACTTTTGGCGTAAATCAGGGCCAGATCACAGCGATCGAAAAAGGTGCTCAGATTTTAGAGCATATTACCAAAAGCGGTGAGTATATAACTTTGGAGTATAACGGAACAAAACAAATAGCCGGGAAATCAACAGATCAAGGCTGGAAGATAAATGCCAGTCAGGCAGCAATTGACAGCAAAGAATCATGGGCAGGCACAATTCAGGGGCAGGCAGTGAATTACAGCTTAGCAAGAATGAACAACGAGACAATAATCCAGATTAATAATGGAGCTGGTATAGAATTAAAAAATCAGACTCTTAATGGATATAATGGTCAGAAATTAGAAAATGTAGATGTAACCGTAACCCAGAAATTAGCTAATGGACAATTTGTTTATACCACAACTGATAGCGATGCTATTGGCTTTAAGCAATTACAGGGTACATCTTCCGGCGGCGCGGCTAGTCAGATGCTAGGCAAGACAGTTGTCAGCATCTCTGATTCATTAGATAATGGTAATAAAATCAGAACATATGGGGCGCAGAGTAATGGCGCGTTTTCTTTAACTTTTACCGCGGATCAAGAACTCAGAGGAATCAATGTCGTAGAGCAATTAGCCGGCAGTTCATTACAGATAGTTGGATCCGGAGCAACCGTAAACGGCGAGAAATACTTAAGCGGAACAATAAATTATAGCTGGAATAAAACAGAAGGACAAGTACAAGCAAGTTATACTCAAGGCACAACGATATTAGATGGAAAAACCAAAACCGGAAATAATGTTCTTTGGGTCTACAATGCAAGTAAAGACAGCGTAGGCAAAGAGATTGGTTTTGAACTTAAAGCTAATAGTGCTGATATAAAAAACAGAGAAGAATATAGCAGTAAATATCAAGGCAAAGCCGTAACCTGCAAA
>Ga0180007_10000770_pt1 | contig 49471 bp, 41 predicted proteins | sample MM_PC_MetaG_FD_121122 | JGI IMG/M metagenome (GOLD analysis project Ga0180007, IMG submission 121122) | Groundwater microbial communities from the Aspo Hard Rock Laboratory (HRL) deep subsurface site, Sweden - MM_PC_MetaG | ecosystem: Environmental > Aquatic > Deep subsurface > Groundwater... | reverse complement strand
ATTTCCTCTTTTTTATTAACTTTAAAATTTTGCTTTATTTACGAGCAGCAAGTTTTCTTGTTGAATAGTTAATCTTGAATGCACCTGCTTTGCGCAATTCTTGTTTGATATCAGAAACCAAACCCATTTTAGTCTCATTATGAATTTTTAATGAGGTTGTTATGAATTTACGATCTACTTCATCACGAGCATCTCTTTCTTGGGTAACGAATTCCTGAATTTCGGAAAGCAATGCAAAACGATCATTTAATTGAATACGGGGTTCTGTTCCATAAACCGCCCTATTTTGAGGTGGCCCTACATGAATAAAACTCACCAGCGATTTTTTCTCTAATTTTTCAACTTCTGATGCCTGAGGTAATGTATTTCTTACCATTACCGTAGTTTCTTTCATGGTAGTAGTAACCATGAAGAAAAACAATAGCATAAAAATGATATCCGGCATTGAAGAAGTACTAATTGCCGGAACATCTTTTGATCCTTCTTTTTTAAATCTTGACATATTATTTACCTCCTATATCTTCGGGTTCAGCTTCCGAAACGCTAAGCTTGATCGCTTTATTAATAGCATCAACTAAATTCGGGTCAACAAGTTTATCCTGTTTTTTACCAAATTTTTGCATAGCCAGTTCATTTCTAAGATCAGAAAAGGCCGCAGCAATTTGATCCTGAATTTTTATATACATCTCGTATGAAGTACCACGTAAACTTTTTAAAGAAACAATGCCTCTTGAAACCTGTATCTCTCCCAAATAATCAAATGTTTTAAATTCAACTACCGGATAAGCGGGATCATCTGGATGAATGGACATAAAATCTCTAACATCAGCTCTAAGTGTGTTAATGTCAGCAGGTTTTCCATTTATCATCAGAGCATCTTGATTATTAACCAAGATAGTCATCATATTTCTCTTATTAATATCTGGTATGGGGGCGTCTTTTGGTGGAGGTGGTGATAACTGACGGATGATTCCTGTATCAACATCCATGGTTGTTGTAACCAAAAAGAAGATAAGCATCAAGAATGCAATATCAGCCATCGATCCAGCATTTACCTCCGGAGTTTTCCTTGCCATTTTGCTAAATATTTTTAAGTTAATTAAGCATTTTCCTAATACTGGCTACAGCCAATGAAAGTATTGTAATTCCAATCAGGATATAAGTCATGATCAGTCCACCTCCTATAAATTTTGAGATGCCAGGAGTTACATGAGCTTTTTCATAGATGTCTGCATTGGTCGCGTCTGATGCGAATGCATAAGAGATCCCATAAAGAATTGCAAATCCTACTATTACATATAACATTCTTAAACCACTTTTAGGGTTTTTAATGAAAAAAGCAATAGGGAATCCAATCAACAACACGATGGTAAAGGCAAATAATATATATGCCCATGTTAATACTGTATCGGTCATTGATTCTCCGTTAATATAGAATAATACAAATAGTACAGCTGAAATTGCAAATACAACCAGTAGACCAATTTGTAATATCTTGTTAATAGTATCAGTCATGATCAATTAGTTTTTTGATTTGAATTTTGTAAGAATGTCAATAAAAGTGATAGTGCTATCTTCCATATCGTTTATTAATCCATCAACTTTAGCAAGAAGATAATTATAGAAGATTTGAAGAATAACAGCTACGATCAAACCAAATACGGTTGTTAAAAGCGCAACTTTCATACCTCCGGCAACAATGTTTGCAGAAATATCACCAGCAGCTTCAATAGCTTGGAAAGCTACGATCATACCAATTACAGTACCCATGAAACCAAGCATTGGCGCAACTGAAATGAATAATGAAATCCAAGATAATCCTTTCTCTAATCGGCCCATTAAAACACTACCATAAGAAACAATAGATTTCTCTACGATTTCAATTCCTTCAGAATAGCGATCCAATCCTTGATAAAAAATACTGGCAACAGGACCTTTTGTGTCTCTGCAAATGTCTTTTGCAGCTTCAACTCCTCCGGTTTGCAATGCAGATTCAATCTGATTTAATAATTTTTGGTTGTTGGTTGTAGCAAGATTTAAATAAATAATTCTCTCAATGCTTAAAGCAAGACCAAGAACCATTGTAATCAATACTAAACCCATAAATCGCCAGTCACCTGCGATAAATTGTTCTTTTATTACTTGTTGAAACCCCTGACTTTCTGCAGCTTCAGTTCCAAGAGTGTTAACAACATCAGTTGCTTGTGCTTCAACTGGGGTTGTTTCAGATGTCATTTCAGAATTGGCAGTAATATTACTCTGTGCTACCACCATGTTTGAAAATCCAAAGGTTAGCATTCCTGCTATCGTCATTAAAGCAATTAATTTTTTCATAGTTAACGTTTATTTTTCTTAATAATTCAAACTTAAAAAATGATCAATTTACTGTTTTTTAAATATTTCTGGTTTTTTTAGTTCGCAAATATAAATATTTATTTTAATTGAGTAAAACATTTACCTAATTTTTAGAATAAATAATGGCGGAGAGGAAGGGATTCGAACCCCCGGTACACTTTTGGCGTACACACGCTTTCCAAGCGTGCGCCTTGAACCGCTCGGCCACCTCTCCATGATTCATAACTATTTTATTCGTTGCAAAAATATAAAAATTTTCATCTGTTTTTAATTTGTTTTTCATGAACCACTCGTTATACTGCATAAATAAACTCTGAAGGCCGCACTAAAATCCATTTTTCATCTCTATTTTATTTTATGCTGACATATTAAATTGTCAGTTCGCCACGTAATGAAGTTTGTAATAATTTTTTTGTTTTAGTTAGGGTAAAGTTATTTCCCAATAAATACATCAATTTTGCAATGGCTGATTCTGTTGTTATGTCGTAACCCCCAATTACCCCTATCTTACCAAGATTCATGCTCGTTTCATATTTGCCAATTTCTACCGAACCTTCTTTACATTGTGTTACATTAACAACGATGATTCCATCTTGAATGGCATCGTTCAATTCTTTTAAAAACCATTTATCTGTAGGTGCATTCCCCGCCCCAAATGATTCCAGAATTACGGCTTTTAAGCCGGGTATTTTAAAAATCGCTTGTACCGTCATCTGCGAAATTCCGGGGAATAGCTTTAAAATGGCAACTTTATTATTTAAATTGGTATGTATAATCAGCGGTTTATTATTTGCTTTTCTGATGTAATTCGAATTGTATTTTATATGAACTCCAACTTCAGCCAATGGTGGGTAGTTCCCCGAAAAGAAAGCGTTAAAATTCTCCGCATTCATTTTGCTCGTTCTGTTTCCCCTTAATAATTTGTTTTCAAAATAAATCGCAACTTCCGGGATAATAGGAAGTCCATCCTTTTTTGAAGCTGCAATTTCAATGGCAGTTATAAAGTTTTCACGACCATCCGTTCTGATCATACCCAAGGGCAGTTGTGATCCTGTTAAAATTACGGGTTTATTTAAGTTTTCGAGCATAAAGCTCAACGCTGAAGCAGTGTAGGCCATCGTATCTGATCCATGAAGTATAACGAAACCGTCGTAATTATTATATTCTTTATCAATAATTTCAACAAGTTTTACCCAAAAATCGGGATGCATATTGGATGAATCGATGAGTGGGTCGAAAGAATGAAACTTCAAATCGCATCCAATTCTGTTTAAAACAGGAATCTGATCGTAAATTTTATCAAAATTAAATGGTTGCAGAGCTCCGGTTTCTTCATTCTGAATCATGCCGATGGTTCCTCCGGTGTATAAAACCAATATTGAAGATTTTGTCGTCATAATTTACTGATCAATTTTAAAAATGCGTTTGGCATTATCAGTGGTAATTTCTGCCACCTTTTTAATACATATTTGTTTTATTTCTGCAACTTTTTTGGCTACATAATAGGTATGAGCACTTTCATTGCGTTTTCCCCTATGCGGAACCGGTGTCAGAAAAGGGGCATCGGTCTCTAAAAGTAAGTTTTTCAGGTCGATAGCCTCTACAATTTTATCGAGACCTGCATTTTTAAATGTAACCACACCACCAATTCCTAACAAAAATCCCATCTCAATTACTTCAATTGCCTGTTTCAATGTTCCATTGAAACAATGAAAAACACCTGTGATCTTTTCTAAATTCATGGATTTAAGGACAGATAAAATTTCTGTCATCGAATCTCTTGAATGGATAACTATTGGTAAATCATATTTTTTGGCCAGTTCAATCTGAAATTTAAAAGCTTTAACTTGTTCGTCAATAAAAGTTTTGTCCCAATATAAATCGATGCCGATCTCACCAACGGCAATAAATTTTCTTTTTGCTAGCCAGGCTTCAACAATGCTTAATTCTGATTCATAATCTTCATTTACATCTGTTGGATGCAGTCCCATCATAGCAAAACAATTAGTAGGGTATTTTTCTTCCAAACTTAACATTCCTGCTACGGATTTACTATTGATATTAGGAAGAAACATGTACTTTACACCCTTCTCAATTGCATCATTCACAACCTGATCCCGGTCGTTATCAAATTCATTTAAATATAAATGGGTATGCGTATCAATGAGTATCATGCCGCAAAAATAACACAAAAGAAGTGATATAAGCTTGAAGAAATTGAATTTGAAATTGCATATTATTTATATTTGCATAAAAGCCAGCATTGAAAAAAATTCTGATTATAAGATTTAGTTCAATTGGGGATGTAGTTCTTACCACCCCGATTCTCCGATGCTTAAAAACTCAAATACCGAATGTTGAAATTCATTATCTGACCAAAAAGAAATTTGAATCCATACTGTCTGCCAATCCTTATATTGACCATTTACATACCATTAATCAGAAAATAGCCGAAGTACTTCCTTCACTTAAAAAAGAAAAATTTGATCGGGTTATTGACTTGCACAAGAATTTTAGATCTTTTGGGATACGTCTTAGCTTACGAAGACCAAGTTCCGGTTTCTCGAAAACTAATTTCAGAAAGTGGTTAATGGTGAGATTTAAAATAAACAGACTTCCCGAATATCACATTGTTGATCGTTATTTTAAGGCGATTGAAAAACTTTCAGTTAAAAACGATGGAAAAGGCCTGGATTATTTTATTCATGAAGATGATCGACTTTCGTTGAATGATTTACCTGAAATTTTCAGAGAAGGCTTTATTGGGATTGTTATCGGGGGTATGCATTTTACCAAAATATTGCCTGCAGACAGAATAATTGAACTTATAAAAAAGTTGGAAAAACCAGTTGTATTAATGGGTGGACCCGAGGATTTTCATTGCGGGGAATCAATTATAGCAGCAACCGAAGCCCCTGTGTTAAATTCCTGTGGAATGTATTCTCTCAATCAATTAGCCTCACTGATATCCTTAGCCGATAAAATTGTTACAAATGACACCGGATTGATGCATATTGCTGCCGCTTTTGAGAAAGAAATTATTTCGGTTTGGGGAAATACAATACCCGAGTTTGGAATGTATCCATATTTACCTATCGGTGCTGGTCAAAAAACTCATTTGTTCCAGGTTGATAACCTGAATTGCCGGCCTTGTTCTAAAATTGGATTCGACAAATGTCCTAAAACCCATTTTAACTGCATGAATAAACAAGATGTGAATGAAATGGCGAAAATCCTTAATCAGTGAGAATTAAATTTTGAGAAACAAAATTAATTATTCGAACTCCTGCCATACGTTATACCCGCCGAAGAAGGGCAGGATGGAATCCCGAGCGATGTCGAGGGATCTGATGGATTGTGTTTCGAATACTTTGCGAGATCGTGGATAGTTAATTCATCCCTACAAAAGGATTATTCTCCTTTTCATATCCAATTGTTGTTTTTGGGCCATGTCCAGGTATTACTGTATAATCATTGGGCAAATTGAAAAGCTTTTCATGGATACTCTTTTTCAATAACTCAAAATTACCGGTTGGTAAATCGGTTCGTCCAATACTTTCCCTGAACAATACATCTCCGACAATAACCAATCTGTCTTCTTCGCTTAAAAAGCAAATGCTGCCATCGGCATGCCCTGGTGTATAAAGCACTTTTAAAGTAGTAGAGCCAAACTCTATCATACTCTCCTCATTCAAGAAATATAAAGGTACACGTATGGGATCTATTGTAAAACCAAAGTCTAAGGCGTGTTCTGCTGCAACGTCAATAAATAACTTACCTGCCTCATGTATCCCTAAATCAAGCCCGTATTGTTCACTCATGAAATTACATCCTAAAATGTGATCAATATGGCAGTGTGTATTTATAAGTTTAACCGGTTTTAACGATTCCGATTCAATAAATTTATGAAGCTTATTTTCTTCAGATTCGTGGTAACAGGCTGCATCAATAATTACACATTCTTTGGTTTCATCATATAAGATGATGGTATTGACCTGAAATGCATTAAACTCAAATATTTTAATTTGTAACATGAATTTTATTTTTAAATCACAAAGATAAAATTTAGTAGCGAATAAAATTTATCTAAAAAATATTGATTTCTTTGCAATTAAAAATAGCCGAAATCGGAGGATTAAAACATATCTGATTTTACTAAATGTTTTTAGTCACTTGAGTTTAAAGTGATGTTGGAAGGTTTCGGAAAAATTTTACTATTGAACATTTTTTTAATAAAAATTCATTAGCAAAAAGTTGACCATTTTCTAATTTTCTGTAATAAAAATGTATTAAATATTTTTTTTATACTATATTTTTTTTGCTGTCAATGGCTTACGATTTTTCAACCATGTCATGTTAATAACATTTTTATTCCGTACGAGTTTTCTGTTGTATCTTGCTCTAATATAAAAAACCAAATATTTGATTTTTTATCCTTCGGGATATCAGTTACTTATCAGAGATCAAATTTATAATTTTAAGTTAACTTTTTAAGCATGGATAACAATCTTTTTGCCAGTATTGACAAAGAATTGGAGAAGAAAAATACACCAAACTATTACGATGAAGTTTTAGAAAAAAGGATACGTCCTGAACTTCCTCATGAGGAACTAAAAACACTAAACGAAAATAAAGGGAGCGAAAAATTGGAAGCAGCAGTTTTGGAAAAGAAGAGAGAGACTTTAATGAAGTACACACATGAGGAAGTTTTAGTAAGCGCAACAGAATATTTCAAAGGAGATGTTCTGGCTGCAAATGTTTGGATGAATAAATACGCTTTGAAAAATTCAGCAGGGGAAATTTTCGAATTGACACCTGATGATATGCATCTTCGTTTAGCCAGTGAAATTGCCAGAATAGAAAAAAAGTATCCCAACCCATTGGGTGAGGATGCTATTTATGAATTATTAAAAGATTTTAAATACATCATTCCTCAGGGAAGCCCGATGGCCGGAATTGGAAATAATTTCCAGGTTTCTTCATTGTCTAATTGTTTTGTTATTGGCAGTGATACGAATTCGGATTCATATGGGGGAATCCTGAAAGTAGATCAGGAGCAAGTTCAGCTAATGAAGCGCAGGGGTGGAGTTGGCCATGATCTTTCGCATATTCGACCTTTTGGAAGCCCTGTAAAAAACAGTGCGCTTACCTCAACGGGAATCGTTCCATTTATGGAACGTTACTCTAATTCAACTCGCGAAGTTGCGCAGGATGGCAGGCGAGGTGCTTTGATGTTAAGTATTTCTGTGAAGCATCCGGATGCTGAAAGCTTTATTGATGCAAAGATGGCATTAGGCAAAGTTACCGGTGCCAATGTTTCGGTAAAATTGGATGATAATTTCATGAAAGCAGTAGTAAATAACACTACTTACCGACAACAATATCCAATAGATTCTGATAATCCTACTTTTGTTAAAGATATAGATGCAAATAGCCTTTGGAGTAAAATAATCCATAATGCATGGCAATCAGCAGAGCCGGGAGTCCTTTTCTGGGATACCGTGATCCGGGAATCGGTTCCAGATTCATATGCAGATAAAGGATTTAAAACACTTTCTACCAACCCTTGTGGGGAAATTCCATTGTGTCCTTACGATAGTTGCAGATTGCTCGCGTTGAATTTATACAGTTACGTTGACAAACCATTTACAAAAGACGCCAGTTTTGATGGTTCATTATTTAGCAAACATGCACATCATGCTCTGCGAATAATGGATGATATCATTGACCTTGAAGTTGAAAAAATTGATGGGATTTTAGCGAAAATCGATGCCGATCCGGAGATTTTTGAAACCAAAAGAATTGAATGGAACTTATGGACCAACATCCGTCAAAAAACCTTGGAAGGACGCAGAACAGGTATTGGAATCACCGCAGAAGGCGATATGCTTGCTGCTTTGGGATCACGTTATGGTACTGAAGGTGCAACAGACTTTTCAACAGAGGTGCATAAACTCTTAGCGATAGAAGTTTACCGTTCATCAGTTGAATTGGCAAGAGACCGTGGTCCTTTTCCTATCTTCGATATTGAAAAAGAAAGAAACAATCCTTTCATTAATCGGATTAAAGATGCAGCTCCCATCGTTTTTGAAAATATGGAAAAATATGGACGCAGAAATATTGCCATGTTGACCATCGCTCCGACAGGAAGCGTAAGTATATGCTCTCAAACTTCTTCAGGAATTGAACCTGTTTTTATGGTGTCATACAAAAGAAGAAGAAAAGTTAACCCAAACGATAGAAATGTCACGGTTAACTTTACCGATGAAGTTGGCGATGCATGGGAAGAGTATAATGTATTCCATCCCAAATTCATAACTTGGTTAAGTGTTAACGGTTATAACCCCGAAGAAGTCCAGGCTTATTCAGAGGAAGATCTTAGCCAAATCATTAAACAATCGCCCTATTATAAAGCTACTTCAAATGATATTGATTGGCTAAGCAAAGTTATAATGCAGGGAGCAATTCAAAAGTGGGTCGATCATTCAATTAGTGTTACGGTTAATGTTCCAAAAGAAGCGACCGAAGATTTGGTAAGTAAAATTTACCAAACTGCGTGGGAAAGCGGATGTAAGGGAATGACCATATACCGTGATGGTTCCCGCTCAGGTGTTCTTATTTCAAATGATGACAATAAGAAAGAAAAAGAGAACGAAAATGAATTCAAAGAAACCAAGGCCCCAACCCGACCAAGAATATTGGAAGCTGAAATTGTAAGATTCCAGAATGACTATGATAAATGGATCGCGGTAATTGGTGTTCTGGATCAAAAACCTTACGAAATTTTTACCGGAAAAGCAGACGGATTCTTTATTCCTCCATTTGTTACCAAAGGTTGGGTTATCAAGAATAAAAACGAAAAACAAGTCACCCGATACGACTTTCAATTTGAAGACAAAGATGGCTATAAGATTACTATTGAAGGATTATCACGTTCATTTAATAAGGAGTTTTGGAATTATGCAAGATTAATTTCCGGAATTTTACGACATGGTATGCCGATCCCTTTCGTTACTCAGCTTATTAATAATTTGACCTTGGATGATGAGTCGATCAATACCTGGAAAAATGGGGTAATCAGGGCATTAAAAAAATACATTCCTGATGGAACGGAAATGAAAAAATCAAACTGTCCGGAATGCGGGGATAATGAAGGTCTTGTTTATCAAGATGGTTGTTTAACATGCACATCGTGTGGTTATTCAAAATGTGGTTAACATTACGCTTAAATTTAAACTTAATTAGCCCGGGTCTGGTTTACCCGGGTTTTTTTGCCAAAAAAAGAACTAGAAACTCAGTTTATGGTAATCAAATTCCTGACTGTCGACAAATTTTTTTATGCTGAAGGCCATTCTGGTAAAGATCTGCAAGTCATGATTATTAAACCATTCAATCGCTTCTTCTTTTCCTCTGCACGCATCCGCCAAAATAATTAATAAATCAAAGTGATTATCTTTTAGCCATTGATAGGCTTTTTGATCATTTGTAATTGCAGCATCCAAGGCGGCAAATTGAGAATGGCCATTTTTAATGAGCCAATTTACTGCCTCATCGCTTCCTCTAATTGCCGTTGATAATGCTGCTAATTCCGGATATCCATTTTTCAATAGCCAATCCAATATATTTTTATTTCCATCAATGGTTTCTGTAAATGCAACTAAGATTTTGGCAGGATATTTTTCCATGATTTAATATACCTCTGTTTTAATTCCTAAAGTATTAACCCTTGATGCAATTTCCATTAGCTTTTCTTTGTGGATTTTATTTAAGTCTTGTGCGGGTGTTTCTCGGTCGATAGGATAGATCATCACCTTTTTAGGATTAATTTTTTTGATGAGATCGAGCCACAATCCCACTTCTTCTTCATTAGTATTATCAATAATTTTTCCATCAACCGTGCCCGTTAAAAATAAAGTCTGAATAATAAGGTTTCCCTTATAGAGGCTGAGATTTTCAACATGCTGGGCAAGACTTGTATTTGACTTGGATAAATTTATTCTTTGAAATTGGGTTTCAGAACCCGCATCCAGTTTTAAAATATTATTATCAACTTTTAAAAGCGCATTAAAAACTTCGGGCTTGTGAACCAAACTGGCATTTGATAAAACAGTGGTAGATGCTTTCGGGAAGAATTCATCCCTTAATATAATAGTATCATCAACTATTCTTGCAAAATCGGGATGGATAGTTGGTTCTCCATTTCCGGCGAAAGTTATATTATTAGGCACCACTCCATCTTTAACAAGTTGCTCTGATTTTTGTCTTAGAAGTAAGGCGATCTCTTCTCTTTTAGGAAATGGAGAGTGTTTGGTTTTATGTTCTTCATTCCATCCGCATTCGCAGTACACGCAATTAAAGGTGCAATATTTATAATCAATCGGTAAAAGGTTTATTCCCAGCGAAACTCCCAGCCGACGGCTTTTCACGGGGCCAAAAATTATTTCATTAAATAAAAATCCGGACATAGTTTGTTTTTTGCAAAATTAGCGAATATCCTGCATTTCTTTCAAAACAGAATTCATGTTTTCTCCAATCATTTGAAAGTTACGGAAAAGTACTAATTTTGATTAATTAAACCATGGATACACTCGATCAAATAAAAGCACCCATTAAGATTCATCTGAAGGATTTTACTAAGGAATTCAATCAGTCGATGAAAAGCAAGGTTCCGCTACTCAATACGATTACCGGATATATGGTAAAGCGGAAAGGAAAACAAATAAGGCCAATATTTGTTTTTCTATCTGCCGGAATTTGCGGTGAAATTTCAGCAAAAACGAGTAGAGCAGCCTCTTTGATTGAACTGCTACATACTGCTACCCTGATTCATGATGATGTTGTGGATGAATCATACAAGCGACGTGGGTTTTTTTCATTGAATGCCTTATGGGGCAATAAAATTGCAGTACTGGTTGGCGATTTTTTACTTTCAAGAGGTCTCCTCCTATCCGTTAAAAATAATGATCATGATTTGCTGAAAATAGTTTCGGATGCAGTTCAGGAAATGAGCGAAGGAGAATTGCTTCAAATTGAAAAGGCAAGAAAACTCGATATTGAAGAGGATATTTATTTTGAAATCATCAGGAAGAAAACAGCCACCTTAATTGCGTCATGTTGTGCAACCGGTGCTGCTTCTGTTGGAGCTCCTGCAAATCAGGTGGAAGCATTCAGGGAATTCGGCGAAAATATTGGAATCGCATTCCAGATTAAAGATGATATTTTTGATTATCAGCAAAGCACCAATAAAGAAAAACCGGCAGGAATTGATATTAAAGAAAAAAAAATGACCCTTCCACTCATTTTTCTGCTAAAAAACTCAAGTTATATTGAAAGACGAAAAATTATTTATCAGGTAAAAAACAAAAGTAGGGATCCAAAAATAGTTGCCGAAATCATTGAGAAAGTTAAACAATCGGGAGGGATCGAATATGCCACAAAACACATGAACCATTACCGAAATCTGGCACTTGATTTTTTAAAACAATTTCCGGAAAGCGAATTCAAGACATCCCTTCAAACCCTTGTTGAATACACAACAAGCAGAAACAAATAATTAAAATAGCCTTTAGCTGTTTGCTATTAGCTCTTAGTATTAAACTCCCAATTTATAATAGCCAACAGCTAACAGCCAATAACCAATAACCAACAGCATTTTTAGTCTAAAATTCTGAAATTATTCTATCGGAAAACTATTCCAATTTCCATTTAATGCCACATCCGATACTTGGGAATTGCTCCTTATTAATTTCTTTTCCATTAACAATGGCGTCAAGTGCATTTCTTAAATCAGAACCGTTAACAGGAACATTATTTCCCGGTGTTGAGCCATCTAGACGACCGCGATAAACACATTTTAAATCACCATCAAAAACGTTGAAATCAGGCGTACAAGCAGCACTATAGTTCATCGCAATGTTTTGGGATTCATCGTACAAATAACTAAAAGGAAATTTTAAACTTGTCGCCCAATCTTTCATCTTTTCCGGATTATCTTCAGGATAATTTGCCACATCGTTTGAGTTGATCGCAATAAATGAAATCCCTTTGGGAATATAATTGTTTGCAATCGCAATAAATTCATGGATGATGTGTTTGACAAACGGACAATGATTGCAAATAAATGCAATTACTGTTGCTTTATCTGATTTTAGTTCATCTAAGGATTTATGTACTCCACTCACCGGATCGAAGAGCTTAAAATTAGGAGCAGTAAACCCAAGGGGTATTTGTATCGTTTCTGTAGCAGCCATAGTTTTTTTAGTTTTGAGAAAATCTCTTAGTCAGAAACAAATTTGATGTTTCTTTTTAGTCCTGCAAATTTAGTTCTCAATACTGCGGAGTTTTTAAATAATTTGTTAAATTTTCCTTTTTCAAGATTTTGCCAGTCTTCAGCCTTCATTCGAGACAGCTCCTCTGAGGGTCTAAATTCAGGAATTAAGGTAGGGATTGCTTTCTTATTCCATGGACAAACATCCTGACAAATATCACAGCCGTAAATCCATTTGTTAAAAGAGTTTTTGTAACGATCAGGAATTTCATCTTTGTTTTCGATGGTCAGGTATGAAATGCATTTTCTCGCATCCAAACGATATGGAGCAACCAAGGCATTGGTTGGGCAGGCATTGAGGCATTTGGTACAAGAGCCGCAATAATCTTCAATGGGTTCATCAACATCTAAATCCAGATCAATAATAATCTCCCCGACAAAAAAGAAAGAACCCTGTTCTTTCGTAATTAAGCAAGTGTTTTTCCCAATCCACCCAAGACCGCTTTTTTGTGCCCATCTTTTATCCAGCACAGGAGCCGAGTCGACAAAGATTCGTGCAGTTCTCTTGCCACATAATTCTTCAATAAAATTTAATAGTTCTGTAAGTTTATCTTTTAGTACAAAATGATAATCTACGCCATAGGCATATTTCGAAATTTTATATTGATCTTCAGCATGAAGCGGTTTTTCAGGATAATAATTTAGCAAAACCGAAATAACCGATTTTGCGTTTTCGACTAAAAGGCGGGGATCAGTGCGTTTTTCAACATGATTTCTCATATAGGCCATCTCACCTTCATGATTCTGATCCAACCATTTTTTAAAAAAAGCTACATCTTCGACTAAAAAGTTAGCTTTAGAGATCCCACATGCATGAAAGCCAATTTTTAGGGCAAAGTTTTTTATCTTCTCCGAAATTGTTACTTGCTCAGGCATCAAATCTCATTTATTTAAAAAAGAGAAGACTGATCTTTTTCTTTAATTTTCCCTAGGTGCTTATAAGCCAATGCTGTCACTTCACGTCCACGTGGAGTACGCATCATATATCCTTCCTGGATCAGAAAGGGTTCATAAACTTCTTCAATGGTTCCGGCTTCTTCGCCAACGGCGGTTGAAATGGTTGAAATTCCCACAGGGCCTCCTTTGAACTTTTCGATGATCGTTAAAAGGATGCGATTATCCATTTCGTCAAGTCCGTTTTTATCAACATTTAATGCAGCCAGGGCATATTGAGCAATGGCCAAATCAATGTTTCCGTTCCCTTTTATTTGGGCAAAGTCGCGCACGCGTCGCAAAAGTAAGTTTGCAATTCGTGGGGTTCCCCTGCTTCTTCTTGAAATTTCAGAGGCAGCATCTTCGGTTAACCTCACATTTAATATGGTGGCTGATCTTTTAATGATCGCTTTTAATGTATCAGCATCGTAATACGAAAGTCGTGAATTGATTCCGAATCTGGAACGTAATGGAGCTGTCAGTAATCCGGAACGGGTTGTTGCTCCAATTAAGGTAAATGGATTTAGCGATATTTGAACACTGCGGGCATTAGGGCCGGATTCAATCATGATATCGATCTTGAAATCTTCCATGGCCGAATAAAGATACTCCTCTACGACGGGGCTTAAACGATGAATTTCATCAATAAACAACACATCATTTTCTTCCAGGTTGGTAAGCAAACCTGCCAAATCGCCCGGTTTATCAAGTACCGGTCCTGATGAAACCTTAATCCCAACATTCAATTCATTCGAAATAATATAGGACAAAGTGGTTTTTCCTAAGCCGGGTGGGCCATGCAAAAGCACATGATCTAACGCTTCACCCCTTTGTTTGGCAGCCTCCACAAAAATTTTAAGGTTCTCGACTACTTTTGGCTGACCAAAGAAATCCCTAAAGTCGGCTGGTCGTAGTACCTTTTCAATTTCTTTCTCACCGGGGCTTAAATGATCTTTATCCGGATCTAAATTTTCGTTCATTTATCGATCAATATTTTAAATAACAAATGTAATAAATTAAGGGATTCCATCTTAAACTTAAAGTTTTACGACCTAAAACATGGTTTTAGGATGAATAATTAGCTAATTTAGCGGAGATATCCATATTAATTCATACAATTATGCAAGAAATCATTGTAGCCATCGATTTTTCAAATTGCTCACTTCACGCACTTGATTATGCCATTATGATCGCAAATCATCACCATGCAAATGTTAAAATGATATGGGTGGACAATCAATCTTCACCGGAAATGGTTTTCACACATGAAGAGCAAGCGATAAGACAAGAAATGAAAGGTTATTTTGAAGAAATTCTTTTGAAATACCGCCCTAAATTAATCAAGGGAAAACTTGATTATAAGCTAAGAATGGGAAAGGTTTTTAATGAAGTTTCTGCACAGGCAAAGCATGATAATGCCTTTTTGATTGTTACGGGAACCCATGGGGTTAGTGGTTTTGAAAGATACTGGGTTGGAAGTAATACTTATAGAATTGTGACCAATGCACCTTGCCCTGTTGTTATTGTACGAAAGGAATTTGCTTTTGGAAATTCGATTAAGAATATAGTTATTCCTATTGATAGCACTAAAGATTCAATTGAGAAATTGATTTTTACTTCAGAATTGGCAAAAGTTTTTGATGCCCAAGTTCACGTTTTGGCGGTTTATCCTCAAATGATAAAGGCTTTAAAACTTAAAGTGGATCAAAATATTGAAAAAGCCATACAATATCTTGATAAAAATAAAGTTAAATTTGCAGTCGAAACTGTGATGTCTGATGATTTAACAGGAGCGCTTATTAATTATGCAACCTTACAAAAGGTAGATTTAATTGCAATAATGACCGAACAAGGAGTTACGAATTCAAGCGTATTTCTTGGGCCCAATGCAAGGCAAATAATTAACAATTCGCCCATTCCGGTTATGAACATCAGGCCAAAGATGTAATTGTAAAAACATGAATTTGAAAAAATATTTCTTAATACTGATAACCCTGATTAATTCATGCTCAATATTTTCTCAACAATTCCGTGCAAATGGGCAGGTCAGAATTTATCAGGATGAACGAATTGATAGTTTGGTTTCTTTTCATCGTGTATTAAATGAATATAGCTTGGCAAATGAAGAGCATAACGGAATAGAAGGATATCGGATTCATTTGTTTTTTGAATCCGGAAATAATTCGAAGGCCCGTACCATGAGCGTAAGAGATGAGTTTTTAAGAATATATCCGGAGGTTGGAGCTTATGTTATTTATGGTTCACCTTATTATCGTTTAAGAGTGGGCGATTTCAGATCAAAAATCGAAGCAGAGCAATTTCTTCAACAAATTATAAGGAAATATCCTGCAGCATATGTCATAAAAACCAAAATCAAATTTCCCAAATTAGATTAAACATAATTCAATTCTCAGATGATAAAAAACATTCTGGTTGCAATTGATTTCTCAAAATGTTCGATAAATGCACTTGAACATGCAATTAATATTGGAAATAAAGCGGCTGCCAATATTGTAATGGTATGGGTTAATCGACCCGATTTTTCAAAGGATATTTTTGTTGATCTGACAGAAAATATTGTTGATGAGGCTGAAAATCGCTTTAAAGCTTTGATCGAAAAATATGTAAAGATTTTCAAGCATGAACTAAGTTATAAAATAAAGACCGGGAAAATTTACAGTGAAATTGTGGATGAGGCCGAAAAATCCAATGCTTCCATCATCATCACCGGAACACATGGCTCATCAGGATTCGAAAAATTTTGGCTTGGAAGCAATGCCTACAAAATTGTAATGTCGACCACTTTGCCGGTCATTACAATACCTGCCAGTTCGCAAATTGCAAATAACCTGAATAAGATTGTTTTACCCATTGATAGTACCCCTGAAACACGACAAAAAATAATTTTCACCGGGATTATCGCCGGATTATTCAAAGCTAAAGTGTTTGTATTGGCTGTAAATTCATCCAAATCTGAATCGGTTATCGGAAGAGTGAAGAAATATGCGAATCAAGTGATCGAATATTTTAAAGAAGAAGATATTGAATTTGAACTTACAACTGTAGATGCTGAAAATGTTACGCAGGCAAGCATTCAATACGCAACAAAAATTGAAGCAAATTTGATTTCAATTATGACTGAACAGGAAAAGTCGACCGCTAATATCCTATTAGGACCCTATGCTTCGCAGATGATCAATACTTCGCCGATCCCTGTTCTTTGTATTCATCCCAAAATTCTTTCAGAAACAATTTCACTCAAATAGTCATAAAAAAAGACCCTAAACTTAATTAAGAGTCTTTTTTATGTATAAAATTATGTATGCTTAGTTTCGGTTTATGGCATTCAAATTTTCGAATGCAATTTTAAGCCTATCTACAATTGCCAATTCCCCTGCTCTTAACCATTTTCGTGGATCATAATATTTTTTATTGGGCTTATCTTCACCTTCGGGATTACCAATTTGAGATTGCAGGTAGTCGCCGTATTTTTCCACATAGTTTTTAACACCCAACCAAAATGCCCACTGAGTATCGGTATCGATATTCATCTTCACAACTCCGTACGATATGGCTTCCTTGATTTTTGCAGGCTCGCTTCCTGATCCACCATGAAAAACAAAGCATACGGGATTAATATTGGTATTGAATTTCTTTTGGATATACTCCTGAGAATTTTTCAAAATAATGGGTTCCAAATTTACATTTCCCGGTTTGTAAACACCGTGAACATTGCCAAATGCGGCGGCAATTGTAAATCGACTGCTTATTGAGCTTAATGCCTCATACATTGCAGATACCTCCTCAGGTTGCGTATATAATTTCGAACTGTCAACACCTGAATTATCAACACCATCTTCTTCTCCACCTGTAATACCCAGTTCTATTTCGAGGGTCATCCCAATTTTACTCATGCGTGTTAAATATTGTTTACAAATGGCAATATTTTCTTCCAAAGTTTCTTCCGAAAGATCAAGCATGTGCGAGCTGAACAAAGGTTTACCAAATTGTTTGAAATGCTTTTCACCTGCATCCAATAATCCATCAATCCATGGTAAAAGTTTTTTTGCTGCATGATCGGTATGAATGATTACCGGAATTCCATATTGTTCAGCCATTAGATGAATATGAAGCGCACCCGAAATGGTACCTTGCAAAGCTGCTTTACCACCATCATTATTTGCTCCCTGACCACCATAAAACTGCCCGCCACCACTCGAAAACTGAACAATTACAGGAGAATTAACCACTTTTGCGGCTTCTAAAACAGCATTAATTGAGTTGGTTCCAACAACATTTACAGCAGGTATGGCAAATTGATTTGCTTTTGCAATTCTAAAAATTTCCTGAACATCATCTCCGGTCACTACACCGGGAGCAACTTTATCAAATACTTTTTCTGACATGGGTTTTGGTTTGATTGATTAGAGTTCAAAAATAAGCAATTTCATCGTTTAAAAAAGATAGATTCTTCGAATTATTATGCAATAATTCGATAAAAATGAAACTAAGGAGATTGAGTATTTTTGTCAATCTCCTCAAGCCAAACGCCAAATCACATTAAATACACGCCTTCTTTCTTCATGTCCTCACGAATGGAGTCGGACCATAAACTTACCTGTACCTCACCGATATGTTTCTTTTTCAGCATGAACATACATAAGCGTGATTGGCCAATCCCGCCACCAATGCTTTGAGTGAGCTTGTCATTTAAAATTTGTTGATGGAAAAATAATTCCTTTCTTGCGGATTTTCCACTCATTTCTAACTGTTTAAGCAAAGCATTTTTGTCAACGCGTATGCCCATAGAAGATAGTTCGAATGCATTTTTTAGCTCCGGGTGCCAAACAATAATATCTCCGTTCAAACCTTTATAACCGTTAACGGTGCTTGTAGTCCAGTCGTCATAATCGGGAGCACGTCCATCATGGGCTTCGCCCGAACTTAACTTGTCCCCGATACCGATAATAAAAACAGCCTTATGCTTTTTTGTAATTTCCGATTCCCGTTTACGGGGAGTTAATTCAGGATAGAGATTCAAAAGTTCTTCTGCATGGATAAAAGTTATTTGATCGGGCAAAATTGCCTTGTGTTCCGGGTATTTTTCTTGCACTAACAGTTCCGTTTTCTTAATGGCTTCATATATTTTTTTTACTTCAGATGTTAAAGTTGATAAACTTCTTTGTTCAACAGTAAGATGTTTTTCCCAATCCCATTGGTCAACATAAATAGAGTGAATTGAGGAGAAATCTTCATCCGGTCGGATGGCTCTCATATCGGTGAGTATCCCTTTATCGGCTTCAACGCCTAATTCTTTTAAGCGCAATCGCTTCCATTTTGCGAGTGAGTTTACAATAACAGCTTTTCTGTCTTGAAGTGCTTTTATTGGGAATCCAACTACTCTTTCAATTCCGTTTAAATCATCGTTAATGCCGGTTCCGTCCAAAACCATGAGCGGTGCAGATATTTTATAGAGATCGAGTTGTTTTGAAAGTAGTTTTTCAAATGTTTCTTTAACGAAACTAATGGATTGTTCTGTTTTTAAAAAGTCGGTTTTCATGTTTTAAGATTTAAGATTTCAGATTCAAGACGCAAGATTAAGGATGTGTTCATAGAAACTTATTATTTTATTCTTGTTTTACCTTTGTCATGATTCGAATTATTATTATGGTTTATTATGAAATAAAAAAAGCCCGCTGAAACAGCAGGCTTATGACATAGAAAGTGCATAACCTGCTAAGGTGAAAAATTATTATTATTGAAATTGTTATTCAGGTTATTCATTTCTGTTTTTTTTGCACAAAAAAAGCCCTCCGATTTCGGAAGGCTTTTTAAAAATATTTTTACAATTTAAAAAATAAGCTTTCCGACACCTAATAAATGATTATTAGCGTTATTATTGGTAAGATTATTATTTAAATTTCTGAACATTCGTTACTTGATTTTCTGCTGACAAATTTAGGCGTATTTTTTAAAAAACCAATAAAAACAATTTTTTTAATCAGAATCTACTTTCTTTTGATAATTACAAAAATGAATTCTTAACTTTGCGCCACTAAATAATGGCTCCGTAGTTCAACTGGATAGAATATCTGACTTCGGATCAGAGGGTTAGGGGTTCGAATCCCTTCGGAGTCACTTACTGATTAAAACATTTTTAGGAAGGCAAAAGCAGGCACAAAAAAGCTTGCTTTTTTTGTGAGTGGGCTTTTGTCTTCAAATTGCGAAGCAATTAAAGTTTTAATTCCTTGTAATGAATTTGAAAGGATCATGAAATAATCCCTTCGGAGTCACTTATTTAAATGGCTCAAGGAAGATTATAACCTTGAGTCATTCTTTTTGAAGACTTTAGGGATGAGAAGTTTATCTCGTCAAGCATGTAAATCCCTTCTGGGTAAGCTCAACAAAAAGATTAAGTTCCAAAATAATCTTAATCCTTTTATCATCTGCAAAAAACTACGGTAAGTGTCATAAATTATTCTGATTCTAAGAATATTAATAGTTTTTTTAGTAAGATTGCAAGTTCTTCATGCTCAGTTTTATTAAAAACTTCTACTACCGACTTAGCATCTTTAAATCTTATTACAATTGCTTCATCAATAATTTTTATTCCCTTTTCTGTTAATCCGGCCAATTTAATGCGTCCATCTTGTGTATTCGGGGCCCGATAAATTAATTGTAATTTCGTAAGTCTATCCAACAAGGCAGTCATAGCTCCTGAAGTTATTAAAACCGATTTCATTAATTGTTTTGGAGATAATTCATAAGGTGCTCCCGACCGTCTTATGGTAGCTAATACATCTAAATCTGTATAATAGATATTACTGTTTTTTAGAGCTTTATTCGTTCTTTTTTCAAGAATTTTGCTAAGTTTTAAGATACGACCAACCACTTGCATTGATTCAACGTCAAGTTCTGGCCTCTCTTTTTTCCATTCAGCAATTAATATATCTATGATGTCGCTGTCTTCTTTCATAAAAAATTACTTCTAAATTTTCATTAAACAAAACTACAAAATAATATCTTCATATAAAGATAAATGATGTATATTTGTAAAATACTTATTAAAAGGCGTTTTTAAATGCTTAGAAAATTATTATTAGATATTTAATGTGTAATAAAAATGAAGATAGTATTTATTCAAACAGGGGGTACAATTGATAAAGATTATCCTCACACAACTAGAGGATGGGCATTTGAATTTGGAGAACCTGCAACACACAGGATTTTAGAAAAATTGAATCCTTCGTTTGATTATGAAGTGCTTACATCTTGTCAGAAAGACAGCCTTGAAATTACTGAAGAAGATAGGGCAAATCTGGTTTATTTAATCCAGAATCATGAAGGAAGTAAATTTATTATCACGCACGGAACAGATACGATGTTGGAAACAGCTGCCTATCTTAGAAAACGTATTAAGGACAAATTGATTATCATTACTGGCTCGATGCGTCCGGAAAGGTTTAGTAACTCTGAAGCTCCAATAAATATAGGTAGTGCTATAGCTACTGCTAACTTGATGAAAAAAGGAGTTTTTATTGCTATGCATGGTATCGTAAAAAAGGACACTGAAATAAAAAGGAATTTTAACACAGGAAAATATTTTTAATATGAAAATTAGAACTAGCCAAAGAATACCCAAGAGTAATGGGCATTACTCACAGTGCATTGAACATAATGGTATTCTGTATTTATCCGGACAATTACCTATCGACCCGATAACTAGAAATATTCCGGAAACGATCGAAGAACAAGCTGATTTGGTGCTAAAAAATATAGAAACAATATTAAAAGAAGTTGGTAGTTCTAAAAACAAAGTGTTACAAGTACGTGTTTATGTTCCAAGTATCGAGTTGTGGGATAAGGTAAATGATCGATATAGTTTGTTTTTTGAAAGTCACAAGCCGGCCAGATGTATAATTCCTACACGTGAATTACACTTCGGATGCCTTATTGAAATTGAAGTAACAGCCATATCATAAGCTCATAAAATTATGCAAAAAGAAGACCTTATTATAGCCCATCAGAGAATTAAACCATTTATTCATGATACAGCAATACTTAGTTCAAAATATATTAATGAAATTGTAGGTGCAAATCTTCTATTTAAATGTGAAAACTTTCAGAAAATGGGAGCTTTTAAAATGAGAGGAGCAACTAATGCAATAATGCAATTAACAGATGCACAAAAAAAGAAAGGTGTGGTAACACATTCGTCAGGTAATTTTTCACAAGCATTATCTCTTGCAGCCAAAAGTTTAGGTGTTAAAGCATTTATTGTCATGCCGTCCAATTCAACTCAAATCAAGAAGGATGCAGTTAGGGGATATGGGGTGGATATTATTGAATGTGAATCTACACTTATAGCAAGAGAAACTACTGCCGAAGAAATTCAGCAAAGAGAAGGAGCTACTTTTATTCATCCTTCAAACAATATTGATGTTATTTTAGGACAGGGAACGGCATGTAAAGAGTTTTTGGAAAAACAACCTGATTTAGAATATATTTTCGTACCTGTTGGCGGAGGGGGGTTGATTGCCGGAACTGCTTTAGCGGCTTTATATTTCGGAAATAATTGCAAAGTAATTGGAGCAGAACCATTTGAGGCTGATGATGCATATAGGTCTTTACTAAGTGGAGTTATAGAGTCAAATATTTCTACAAATACTATCGCAGATGGGCTTAAAACAGAATTAGGAGATATAAACTTCCCGATAATTCAAAAGTATGTCGACCGGATAATACGTGTAACAGAAGAGGAGATAATAAGTGCCATGCGATTATTATGGGAGCGAATGAAAATTGTTGTGGAACCTTCAAGTGCAGTCGCATTGGCAGCTTTAATAAAGGAAAGCCATTTATTTAGCAACAAAAATTTAGGTATTATCATTTCTGGCGGAAATGTCGATTTACATAAATTACCTTTTTAGATTATCCTTAATCTAAGATTAAAATAAGTCAATAAAATAGCATGTTGACTACCTCCTAAATTATCGCCGATATAATAAAAATATCGAGGATTGTATAAAGACAAATGCAATATGTATAATTAATTATATATTTATTTGTTTTACGTATAATATATTATATTTTTACTCTTTGTAATAGTACAATTCTTAAACTCAGATAAATTTATAACTAATTTTATAAGTTAAGATTTATGATTCTTAAACAGAGTAATGTGGTATTATTTAGTCATCAGGTAATCATAATTATTGTATAAGCGATACGGCCATAACCTAAGAAGCATAATATCAATTTTTAATAATAATGAAATGAAACCATTTTTAGTATTTGTAATTATCCTTCTGCTTTTGAATGGTTATTCTCAAACAAGTGATAGTTTAAAAAGATCTGATTTGAAGGAGCTTGTTGTTACCGCCTCACGCAATCAAAAATTATTGACCAAAACACCCGAAGTAATGCAAATTATTACTTCGAAAGATATTGAGCAGCTTAATGTAAACTCTACGGGAGAAATACTTGAATACGTAACAGGTGTAAATATTGAATCAGGCACTGGAAGTGGCTATCCCAAAAGGAGCATCGTTAGTTTAGATGGATTTCCTGCCAATTACACTTTAATCATGGTTGATGGTATTCGTTTAATCACAGAACATATACATACAGGACAAAACATCGATATTATTCCACCTGAAAATATTGAACGAATAGAAATTATAAAAGGAGCCGCATCAGCGCAATATGGGAGTGATGCTATGGGAGGGATTGTAAATATTGTTACAAAAAAAGCATCCGATAAAACAGAATCAAGTATCTCTTTTTCTGGAGGGAGCTATAATACCTATAATACAACACTATCTGTTCTAACTCCGGTAAACGATAAAGTTAGTGTTTCTACATTATCAAATTATGAGCAATCGGCTGGTGTTCCTATATTAGCACCAAGTCATCGAATTGGAAAAATGGGATATACCAAATTCAGTACGATGAATAATTTGAGTTGGGTTATAAGCTCAAAATCTTCCTTAAATTCGAATTTATATTACTCTCATAATAGTATGGAATTCAGGGATGATAATGTGTATGGCAGAATGCTGTTATCATCAATGGATTATAAGCACATTCTTAATAATCATATAAATGTAACTGCACGCTTAAAATATTCTCACTGGAATGCCGAACAAAGTAAAGAGGATAATGGAGTATTAAATCCTGAGATCTATTTCAGTTGGACTAAATTTAAAAATAACATCATCACTTTTGGAACTGATTTAAATCATACAAAATTTAGGCGTTCTGCAGTACTGGAACACAACCAGAATGCCCTTGGTGCTTTTGTGCAAGATGAAATTGAGTTGGATAAATGGTCGTTTCTTGCTGCATTGCGTTATGATAAAACAGACAATATCAAAGCTGTTCTTACACCAAAGTTTGCAGTGATGTACCAGCCGTATTATAATTTGCGCTTAAGAGCCTCTTTTGGCAGAGGATTTCATGCGCCATCAGTTATGGAGTTATATGAAGAAGGTTATGGTCACGGGGGAAGAGCTTATCGTTTCGGAAATCCAGATTTACAACCCGAATATAGTATAACATCAACTTTTAGTATTGAATATGCACCAATACAGAATTTTCAGCTCTTAATTCATGGATATTATAATACGATAAGCAATATGATTACCCCTGTATATAGTGGAATATGGGAGGAAAACCCAAATCCTGATAAGGTGATTGATAAATGGGTTCGGACAAATATTCATGAAGCAAAAATATATGGCCTTGAAACAACTGTAAAATATCAATTGAATAATAAATTTTTATTGGAGTGTGGATATAACTATTCATACAACGAGAATAGTTCAACTGGAAGACAATTGCCATATTTTCCGGGAGAAGCTTTTTTCTCAAAAATTATATACAAATACAATCTATCTCCTAAATTAGATGGATCATGCTTTGTTAGTTTAAGGGCTACCAAAAATCGAAGTGCATGGGACTGGAAGCCTGCTACTGGAAATGATTTTGATAACCCTGATGGATTAATCAGAGAATTAAAAGATTATCAGTTAATAAATGTGGGTGTGAAATTTACCTACAATAAAAATTTAAATTTGTTTTTGAATGCTGGGAATATATTAGGTCAGAATATTCAAAGACTGGATGATTCCTTTACTGAAATTGATGGCGAACCGACCCTAAAGATAGGGTGTTTGATAAGTCTTTAAATAGATTCTCCATAATCTATACTGTTGAAAATAAATTAACAAATTATTGATCAATCTAACCTTGCAAATAAATGATCGGTATTTCTATTTGTGATATTCATTTTAGTAAACACCATGATTTATAACATTAAAAACAATTATGTTGGTTAAAAGGTAATATTTCTGAATATAGGAATCCTTTCTGAGCTGATATTGGCAAACATAAAAAACTGATCATGAGCTGATTACGATAAATGATATTAGCCGTTAAATTAGGATCTGACCCTCAATTTTCCTTTATTAAAAATTAGAATAATCATAAATATATAGAATATAATTTTTTATATTATATATGATTAAATATATAATTTATTATATCTTTGTTTTTTTAATGGTGCGGATAGTTATCAGGGTTAAAGGTTTGGAACACTTTTATTGATTGTAATTATGTTGCAACCAAGCTCAGTGTAATTGGATTGTAAATAAATTTTATAACTGTTCCGTAGTTCGTTTCATAGTAGTGCAGAAACAAGTTTATGTTTCGGTAAGAATGGTTGTTTGGTTTGGGCAATCAAGTTGCCTTTTGGATAAAATATCCAAAAGGCAACTTTTACTTTAAAATTTTTAAAAGCAAATATGAAAAATAGTAACATATAATTCAGATCGTTTTATGAAAAAGAAAATTCCTCTATGGTTGAAAATTATTCTTGGCATGATCCTCGGAGTAGTATGGGGGCTTATTGCTGTTAGTTTTGGTTTAGAAAAGTTTACTTCCGATTGGGTTAAGCCTTGGGGTACGATTTTTATAAAAATGTTGAAATTAATAGCCGTTCCACTCATTTTTATCTCACTTGTTAAAGGAATTACAAGTTTATCAGATGTCTCTAAACTTACCCGGATTGGAATTAAAACCCTGTCATTTTTTATTATAACTACTATAATATCAGTTCTAATCGGCTTATTTTTGGTTAACACATTTAGACCTGGTGATACTTTTCCTGAACAAAAGCGCACAGAATTTCAAATGATGCACGAACAAAATGTAAAAGAAAAGGAACAAATGGCATCAAATGTTAAAAATCAATCTCCACTTTATATTATTGAAGACATCGTTCCTGACAACATTCTTAAAGCTGCCGGAGATAATACGAAAATGTTGCAGGTTATCTTCTTTGCCATTTTATTTGCCGTATCCATGCTTCTTCTTGATAGCCATAAAGTACTGTCAGTTAAAAATTTATTCGAAAGTCTTAATGATATTATTATAAAAATTGTGGATATCATTATGAAATTTGCACCCATTGGCGTATTTGCCTTACTGGCCGCCTTAGTTTCAGATTTCTCGGCTGATGCAGGGTTGTTTTGGGCACTTGGTAAATATGCCTTATTAGTCAGCTTTGGGCTAATCGGATTGTTATTTGTCTTATATCCGCCTATTATTTTATTATTCACCAGAGTGAAACTTAAAACCATTTTTCGGGCTCTTTTACCTACTCAAATGGTTGCGTTCTCTACAAGTTCAAGTAATGCAACATTGCCAATTAATATGCGACAATGTACAAATGAATTGGGTGTATCGGGAAGTGTTGCGAATTTTGTTCTACCCATAGGAGCAACGATTAATATGAATGGAGTAACATTTTATCAGGCGATTGCTGCTGTTTTTATCGCGCAGGTATTTGGTATGGACTTAACGATAATACAGCAATTGACCATTGTTCTTACTGCAACACTAGCTGCCATAGGCACTCCAGGTGTTCCCGGTGGTGGAATCATCATGATGGTTATTGTTTTGGATGCAGCTGGAATTCCTCCCGAAGGGCTTGCCTTAATTCTTGGTATAGACAGACCTTTAGATATGATTCGAACTGCGGTAAATGTGACCGGTGATGCTATTGCCGCCGTTGTTATTGCTCATAGTGAAAAAGAGTTGGATTATTCTATTCAGAAATGATATTAATATTAATACTGTGTATTTTTTAAATGATCAAATTGATGTTCGTTATTTTAAATTAATGTTTTCATGTTAATAAGAATAAAATTAATAATATATAAATTTATCTATTTTATTTGCTTTTATGTATAATTTATTATATATTTACAAGATAAAAGCGCGTATATTCTATCAAAAAACAATATTTATAATAGCCAAATTAGTTTAAAAAATTTACTAAAAGATTGAATGATAAATAAATAACAATATTAAAATTGAAAGAAATGTTTGACAATCAAAAATCACTTAAATCAAGGAGTTCTCGAATAAGACACTCCGGATTACTGGGAATCTTTCTAGCGGTCAGTCTTATTGCTACAATTTCATTAGATGAAGTTAAGGCGCAAGAAGCCGCACAAATTTCGCATGGCCCAATGCTAGGACATCTTGGTGCTCATGAGATTGGTGTTTGGGCACGCACGTTTAAACCTGGAACTTTTTGGGTTCGGTACGGGCTTTCACCAGATAAGATGGACTATTTATCGGATGGGGCAACCACAACTATTGAGCACGACAATACCGGTTGGGTTCTGATTAAAAATTTGAAGGCAGATACTAAGTATTACTATGCATTAACAGTAAAAGGCGGAACTGCCACTATGCTTAATCGTACCGGATCGTTCCGAACCCTGCCCGACACAGAAGAAATGAAAGATCCTAAGGTAAATCCGGAAGGATTGTTCAATTTCAGTTTTGAATACGCCTGCGGAAACAGTCAGGGCAGCAATGGATTTGGCCCTAGTCTTCCAACCTTCCGGACCATGTTAGACAAGATAAGCAACAAGATTAATTTTGCCATTCTCAATGGTGATTGGTTGTACGAGGCTGAACGAGAATATCCTGCAGAAAGTTGGTTAAAACAAGTTGGACTTACAAAGGAACAAACTCCAAGGGTTGTTGATCTTGCTCCAAAAATAGTCGGTGTATGGGAAAATTACAAATCATATCTCGACAGAGGTTATAATCTTGCAGAGTGGCACCGTGTCGTTCCTTCATTTTATACGATTGATGACCATGAAATTTTTGACAATACTTATGGAGCCGGACAAATAGGACGTGTAGACCACAAGGCAGTGTACCGTGATATAGGGGTTCAGGCATGGCATGATTATCTGGCATGGAGTAATCCAACTGAATTCACTCAAGGTATTACCTTCGGCAGGGCAAAACTCAAAGCCGGTAGTGATATTTTAATTGATACAGAAACAGACTTCACAAAACTCGATCTCAGTCAGGCCGCTACCCTCCAGGTATTTTGGGGTGGACCCTATGATGGAATCCGAAACATTCCCAAAGGAACCCAACCCGGAAACCCCAATAGTGGGGTTTATCAGATCATTGAAGTAATAGATGCACATAAAATCCGTGTTTATCCATCTGCAAAAAAGAATGGCAATCCTGTGTATTCTATCGGACGAAGATCTTATGGTAAAATGAGGGTAAGTAATTCTGATATCTTTTTACTTGATGTCCGCTCTCACCAGGACATGCATGATACGAGTGACCCCTATAAAAAAGGAATCTCAATAATGGGCAAAGAACAAAAAGCCTGGTTAAAGTCAGAAATGCTGAAAAGCGATGCTGAGTTTTTCTTTGTCGTTTCATCGGTTAATTTTAGTATTCCTCACGAGGGAGGAACTGGCGGAAGCACAGCAGATCAGATAGCTACAGGGCAAATTGGCAGGGATGATGCATGGACCAGTTATGTAGAAGAGCGAACAGAAATGATCGATTTTTGGGAATCACTGGGTAAACCTGTATTTGTCCTTACCGGTGATTTACACAACAGTTTTGCAGTAAAGATGACTAATAATGTTTGGGAATTTGCTTCAGGACCGCACAACTCACGCAATCATGCTCTTGGGGCAGAAGGTAATCGTCCTGTGAATGGAATATATAATTCAAGGGGAAGTGAAGTTGATATTCGTTGGTCAACAGCTATTCTAAATGATGTACCTGGTGCGTTAAGGTATATTCCTAATTATTGTGTGGTTCAGGTTAATAACGTTTTTAATAATCCTGTAGAGGAAGGCAAGGACAGATGGATACCATTTCCAAGGCCTCACGTTATTTTCCAGTATTACAACGGCTTAACCGGTGATTTAATGTATGCTGAAACCATTCAGGCAATAACCAAATAGCAGGATTATACTTTTTTAACTGATTATAAAATGGTTTAAAGAATTTATTACTTGAAAATACAAATTCATTGCCTATGGAAAATAACGACTAATTTATGGTTTTTGAAATCTACGATCGTAAAGCATAAATAAAAGCTACAACTTAATTAAAACATTATCAAATTAATATTTTTTTTATGAAACGAAAATTAACAATTTTTTTAATCTTTTTTCTCGGGATGCAAATAGCATATGCTCAAGGAAAAGTTGTAACCGGTACGGTTACAAGTGCTGAGGATGGAACAACCATCCCAGGAGTAACGATAATGGTTACTGGTACAACAACAGGTGTGACAACTGACGTGAATGGTAAATACCAAATAACTTTACCAAATAATAATGCAGTACTCAAATTTTCATTTATTGGCTTCAAAAGTCAATCAATAACTGTTGGTCAGGCTTCAACCATAAATGTAACTTTAGAGCTCGACCTTGTGGGCCTCGAAGAGGTTGTGGTTATTGGTTACGGTACTTCCACAAAAGAAGCACTTACTGGTGCTGTTCAAGTGGTTGGAAGTGAAAAGTTATCAATGCTTCCTGCAGCCACACTTGAAAATGCCCTGCAAGGAGGAGTTACAGGTCTTATGATGAACAATGCTGATGGACAGCCTGGTGCAGGAGCCGAAATCCGTATCAGAGGTATTGGGTCCATCAATGCATCCAGTGAGCCATTATATGTTATCGATGGGATTCCAGTACAATCTGGCTCTCCTTCACCAACTGATTTTTCTAATGAGGGGAAAAGCTCTAATATTATGTCAACCATGAACCCGAACGATATCGAAAGTATTTCTGTATTGAAAGATGCATCGGCAACAGCCATTTATGGTTCACGTGGTGCCAATGGTGTAATTCTTATTACAACTAAAGGCGGTAAAGCAGGTAAAACTAAAATTAATTTCAGTGCTTCAACCGGTTTCTCCGATAATGCGTACAATAATTTGCAGGAGCCTCTTAATGCAGCCCAATACAAAGAATTATTCATTGAAGGATATACAAACAGGGGCGAATCGGCTGCTACAGCTACTGCACGTTTCGACGATTGGTTTCCTGAGGCAGCTACTACAAATACAAACTGGATTGACGAAATTTATCGAACCGGTAAAACAAAACAATATAACGTTGATGTAAGTGGCGGAGCTAATGGAATAACCTATTTTGCTTCTATCGGATATTATGACCAGGAAGGTGTTGTGGTCGGAACTGATTTTGAACGATTTTCATCGCGATTAAATATTGTTGCTAAATTGACCGATAAATTGACCATTACTAATAATATTAATCTTGGACGAACAATGGCTCATGGAGTCGATGATAAAACATCATGGACTAATCCAATGCACGTAGGATATTTTACTCCCCCACAAATTCCGGTTTATGATGAATATGGAAGATTCTATGGTGATCATTTAGTTTTAGGAATGAACGGCAGCAACCCTTTAGGTGTTTTATTGGAAGATGAGCGATGGCAAAAACAAACGCGTATCACGGACAACCTCACGGCAAGTTATAAAATCCGTGAAGATTTAGTTTTTAAATCCGCCTGGAGTTTTGACATGGTTGGAGTTAACGAATTCCAATATCAGAATCCGAGATATGGGGATGCCCGACTTGTGGGTGGTAGTGGAGATGAGGGAACTCAGAATACCCTTAACTGGATTGGAACCCAAACCTTGAATTACAATAAACTTTTTGGACAAGATCACAGCTTCGATGCGTTGTTAGGTTATGAAGCACAAAAATATGAAAGTAGATCGATCAGGGCCAGAGCTGAAGGTTATCCAAATGCAACGCTCAGAACACTAGCCAATGCTGCAAATCCAATGGTGGCAACTAGTTCAGGAACATCTTATGCTTTTGCTTCTATGTTCTCCAGATTTTCTTATAATTATGCCGGAAAATATTATGCAACTGCAAGTTTCCGTCGTGATGGTTCTTCACGTTTTGGTCAGAACTCTCGCTGGGGTAACTTCTGGTCTCTTGGAACATCCTGGCGAGTTACCCAAGAGGATTTTATGAAAGATATCAAATGGATAAATAATTTGAAATTGAGAGTATCTTATGGTATAACCGGTAATGCAAGCATTGGTAATTTCGATGCAGTTGCTTTATATGGTTTTGGTAACGACTATGATGGCATTGCAGGTTCAGCACCTTCTAACATCGGCAATCCTTATCTTACCTGGGAAGGCCAAAGTACTTTGGATATTGGTATAGACTTATTTGTATTTGATCGGGTTAGTGCAACCGTTAATTATTTCCACAGAAAAAACAATGATCTGTTATTAGATCGACCATTATCTGAAACTACTGGTTTTAATGGTAATCTGCAAAATGTTGGAGATATGTTGAACAGAGGTTTTGAGATCGAGGCTAATGCCCAAATCGTTAAATCAGCTGATTTTAACTGGGATTTAGGGTTTAATATTACTTTAATGAAAAATGAGGTAACCAGACTTGATGAACCAATTATTGATGGTGCTCAAAATCATACAGAAGGACGTGATTACTATGAATTTTATATGTGGCACTGGGCCGGTGTAAATCCTGCAAACGGTCAAGCTCAGTGGTATAAAGATGAAACCATGACCACAATTACAGAAAAGGTAAAAGATGCTGTACCATTCTTTACCGGTAAATCAGCATTGCCAAGTGCTTATGGAGGGGTTAATACCAATTTAAGTTATAAAGGTTTCAGTTTAAGTGCACAGATTGTATTTGTTTGGGATAAATGGGTATATAATAACCAATCCAAAGGTATTGAAAGTGATGGAGCCCGTGCTCCCAGAAGCACAAATTTGTACGCATTTGAAAACCGATGGACTACACCCGGGCAGGAAGCCCTTGTTCCGAAATTTGTATGGGGAAACTCATCCAAGAGTAATCAAACAAACAGTACCCGTTACTTATATGATGCAACATATATTCGCTTAAGAGATCTTACTTTAGCATATACCTTTAATAAATCAATTACTGAAAAGCTTGATATTTCTTCATTAAGGGTATTCGTACAAGCAAATAACTATTTTACCTGGGTCAGATCAAAACATTATCAATATGATCCTGAATCAGATACTAATGGTATTGTTAATGGTACTGTGCCAAAAACCAAATCCATTACTTTGGGTGTAAATGTGGGATTTTAATCAATCGTTTGTAGAAATGTTAAAATAAACAATTATGAAAAAACTTATAAATAAAATATCAGGAAAGTCTCCGCTGATAGCAATATTGGTTGTGTTTTTCACGGTATCATGTTCAAAAGATTTTCTGGAGTTACAGCCGGAACAAGCAGTTTCAATGAGTCAGGCTTTGAAAACTAACGCTGATTTTAATGCCGCTATTACAGGATGTTATGATGGATTGCAAAGCGGAAACTATTATGGTAAATTCTTTATTATGACTCCCGATGTTATGAGTGATGATGCCAAAGGAGGTGCTCTTGTTAACAGGGCTTCTGATTGGCATTCATACCAAGGATCATCTACCGATCGAAGTAACTTGGCTGAGAATATCTGGTCAATTGGTTATAGGGTTATTGATCGTGCTAACAGAATTTTGGAATCAGGAACTGATCTGAATATTAATGAAATTAAAGGTCAGGCCTATGCTTTTAGAGCACTTGCTCATTTTGATTTAGTTCGTATATATGCACAGCATTATACTTTTACCGCAGATGCATCACATTTGGGTGTGCCAATTGTTACAACAGTTGATCCATTAGCAAAACCTGCGCGTAATACGGTCAAAGAAGTTTATGATCAGGTAATTGCCGATTTTAATTCATCACTTCAATTGATCAATGACAATAAAAACTCTTTTTACTTTTCAAAAAATGTTGTAAAAGCCTTATTGTCAAGAGTATATCTTTACAAAGAGGATTGGACTAATTCAGTGGCTATGGCGAATGATGTCATTAACAGTGGTAAATATTCTCTGGTAAGCAATGCGAATTATGCCAAAATTTTCAGTACTGATCATAGCGCTGAAACAATCTTCGAAATTGACATGAACCCTACTGATAACAATGGCAGCGGTTCCCTTGCAGGTAATTATTTAGCTACAGGATATGCCGAATACTTACCATCCATGGATCTGGTAAATCTTATTCCCAATGGTGATGTTCGCAAAACATTGTTCAAAGAAGATACTAAACTTGGTGGTGGGGATTTTGGCTGGTTAAGGGTTAATAAATATAGCAATGCTTTAGGTTATGACAATACTCCTGTAATTCGACTCTCAGAAGTTTATCTTAACCGAGCTGAGGCCAACTATCATTTGAATAATGCAAGTGCTGCTCAGGCTGATGTGAATCTTATTCGTAAGAGAGGTTTACCAACTGCCGCCAGTGTAACGGCAACAGGGGCTGCACTTCTAGAAGAAATATTACTTGAAAGAAGAATTGAGCTCTCATTCGAAGGTCATAGATTATGGGATTTAACCAGAAATAAAAAGGGAGTTTTCAGAAATAATTGCACATCAACAACGTGTTCTGTTCCTTATCCTGATAATCGTTTCGTTTTAGCAATTGGTAAATTTGAGATTGATGCTAATGAGAATATTATTCAAAATCCAGGTTACTAGATATTTGGTTCATAAATAGTGGTAATAATTGGGGAGGTTAGTAGAAAAGTCCCGCTTTTAGCGGGACTTTTAAATCCTAAAGTTAGTTAAGAAAATTTTATGTTTTATAGGTGTAAATTATGATAACAAAAAATGAACAATTTTCCATTAAATTCTTAACTTTAAAACCAATTTCTTAGCTAATGAAGATTAATATCAAAACCACTTGTCAAGAAATGAATTATTGTTCTGATAATTTGTGATATTGCAGTACAACAACCATCAAGAGTTATGACAGAAAATATAGTTGCAGAAAACTTAAGACCATTTTTATCCATCGCCAAAATGATTGGATCTAGTTTCGGAAGAAATTGTGAAGTTATCCTTCATGATCTCTCAATTCCACAAAAATCAGTTGTTTTTGTTGTAAATGGGCATGTTACTGGACGTAAAGTTGGTCAACCTTTTGATCACCTTTTAAGTATTGTGTTGTCTTCCAAAGATTTTAAAGATGACTATTTAGCAAATTATCAAACTGTCGCTAAAGATGGTAGGTTGATCAAATCTTCTACCGTCTTAATTCGAGATGCTAAGAATTACTTAATTGGAGCTCTATGTATAAATTACGATATTTCAATGGCACAACCGATTCAAAATTTTATCAATGATTTTGTTTCAACCAATACAACTGTAAAAAGAGAATCTGCATTAGCTGAAAGAATTCCTGAATCCTTTGATAACGAACCAGAATCGTCTGATAATATTACTGAGACTACCAACGATTTAATCAGAAGAATTATTGGGAACGTTGATATAAAAAGCATGAAGCGGAAGGCAAGAGTTTCACTCATACAGTTTATGGAAGAAAAGGGAGTCTTTCTGATAAAAGGGTCAATTGATACGGTTGCAGAAATGATGCAAATATCAAAAGTTACGGTTTACAGCTATCTCGATGTTCTAAAAAAACAGAAGCTTAATAAATAAAAACAACAAAACAATCATGATATCGAAGAAACTATTATTTATAATAGGGCTAATGTTGTGCATTAACACATCAATGAATGCCCAAAAGAAAACTTTTCATACTTCAAAAGCACCTGCACCGAAAGCCGGAAGTATGTTTATATTCCCTGAGCGGATAATCCTTAAAGATGGGGGATTTTATAATGCAGAACGGGCAACAATGTTTGTTCCATTAAATCGATCAGTAAAAAACAGCGATGTTATATCTTTGGATGTTTATCGCTTTAAAGCATCGGGAAAGGCAAATCCAAATACACCTCCCATTTTTTATCTTCATGGAGGGCCTAGCTTTGAGGGCTTGGAAGATCAGTTAAAAGAGATTGGAAATTTTGAGAAAAATTGGCAATTCATGCTGGATGTTGCTGACGTTGTAATTGTTAGTCAACGAGGAATTGGCCCTTCAAAACCTACTACAACAATTGAAACCACTCAGGAAACTTTTCCGCCAGATGTTGCCTATAACAACGAGCAGGCAATTGAAAGTCTGCAAAAATTATTGGCAAAGGAAAGAAAGGAATGGGAAGATTTAGGGCTCGACCTTAAAGGTTTCACAGTGCTTGAAGCTGCTGAAGATGTAAATGATGTGCGAAAAGCTTTTGGATATGACAAGATTACCATATGGGGCGGAAGTTTCGGATCACATTGGGGAATGTCATTGATGCGTTTACATCCTGAAATTATTGAACGTGCCATTCTTAGAGGTATGGAAGGGCCTGATCACACTTATGATCACCCAGGACACACATGGAATGTCTATAAAAGAATGGCAGAAGAAGCAGAGAATTCACCAGAACTGCAAGGACTCATTCCTGAAGGCGGGCTTATTGCCGCAGTCGAAACAATTGTCAAAAGACTTGAAAACAAACCCATTACAGTCGAAGTTAAAGACCCTAAAACCGGCAATGTTCAAAATGTTTTATTTGATGCCCATTCAGCCAGGCAACTTTCAAGAGGATATTCAAATAGCCTGGAATCATGGCCGGCCGACATTATAACCCTCTATAATGGAGACTTTACAAAAGCCGCAGAAAATGTGATTAAAAAGTATAAAAATAGCGAGCGCACTTTCAAAACTGCAAGTTATTATGTGCTTGATTGCGGATCAGGAATAACTGCAGAGCGACTTGAAGAACATTTGGCAGACCCTGCTACTCAAATTCTTGAAACCGGATGGGGTTACATCAATGGTTGTCCATGTTGGGACAGTGATTTAGGCGATGATTTCCGTAAAAATTTTGAAACAGATATTCCAACAGTAATTGTTCAGGGTACATGGGATAGAAGCACTCCTTATGAAAATGCACTCGAATTAGTTCCTTACTTTAAAGACTCTAAATTTATTCCTTTTAAAAGAGGACCTCATGGTGCAATAAAAGTTGCGTTGCAAGTTTCAGAGGATTTTAAAAAAGGCATACTTAGATTTGTGGAAAGTGGTGACCGTTCTGAATTACCCGATAAAGTGGAACTACCAACTCTCAAATGGACAGTGCCCCAAATTAAATAATATGGCTAATAATTACGCCCCGAAGAATTAACTCTAGGAGCCATTTACTAACACATTTAATTAATAAAAATGAGACAATATAATACGAATGGATTATTCCCAGCTAAGTTATTAAAAGAAATCAGAAATCAGTTTGTTTATGTTGATTGGGATCCATATACAGGCAAACGCATATTTTTTGAAGCTGCTTCTGGTTCTTGCCGGCCAAAAGGAGTTGTTGAAGCAATGGCTAAAGAAACTGCCCTGCCCGACCAGCAAGGAAGGCTTAATCCAGGTGCAGCTCATTCAGACGAGATTACGGCTAAAGGAATTGCAGACCTGATGACTTTTTTTGGTGCAAAATCAGGCCAGACAATACCTGGCTGGAGCAGCAGTCATGTTATTTACAGAATTACGGATGCTGTGTTATCATCAGTTCCCGGAACAAATGTAGTCACAACAGGTCTCGACCACGCTTCGGTAAGAAGTGCATTAACCCAATTTGCAGAAAAATACCATAAGGAAGAACGCATCGCAGAACCCGATTTAGAAACTGGTTCTGTTAAGATTTCAAATATTTTAAGTAAAATTGACAAAAACACTTGTTTTCTGGTCGTTACCCACTTATCAAATGTTACAGGCGAAATATATGATGTAAAAACCATTGTTGAAGAGGCAAGAAAAATTAAACCTGATTTATTTATCATGGTTGACGGTGTTCAATACACACCATCAGGACTTGTTGATGTTGAAGATATTGGAGCTGATGCTTACGTTATGGCTCCTTATAAAAATTATGGCGTTAAAGGCTGTGGTTACGCCCATGCTTCAGACAGGTTAGCAAATCTGCCCCACTGGAAATACATTTTTAAACCATCAAATAGCTGGGATTTAGGCGGAGTTGAACACCAATCATATGCAGCCTGGTCGGCTGTTGTCGATTATTTATGCTGGCTTGGGAGCTTTTTTAACAGCTCTCTCGACAGAAGAGAACTTGTCGTAACGGCAATGAACAGAATTAAAGCCCATCAGGAAGGCCTTTTATCAATCTTGCTTAAAGGAACCGATGAAACTCCCGGATTTGATCAAATGGAAAAAGTTACAGTTTATGGAATGGGAGATGATCTAACAAAACAATCGTTGCTAGTCGGATTTAATATTGAAGGTATCGAATCTGAAAGAGTTTGTGAATTATATAAAGAAAAACAACTCAGGCTTCATGCCCCCGGGCATGATCCATTCTTTGCAGCCATGTTAAAACAACTCGGGATTTCAAGTTTTGTAAGACTCTCAGGCTCTCACTATAATTCGCCAGAAGAGATTGAAATTTTTCTGAAAGCGACTGCTTCTATCATTAATTAGATTATTTAAATCGATGATTGTTATTAAAAATATTTTTTCAGAATACGAAAGTAGCTAAAATGAAAAATTCCAATAGTTTGTTTTGTAATTATAAAGTTAAGTTAATTTTAAAAATGAGTGTGATGATTATCACACTCATTTTTTCTATGGTAAAAGAAGCAAATGCTCAAAATCAGAATAATATTAATTCTGAAATGATTAAAAACCTGGAATGGTCAAATATTGGCCCCAAACGTGGAGGCAGGTCCATTGCAGTGGCAGGAAGTTCTATACGCCCTTATGAATATTATTTTGGAGCAACCGGAGGCGGATTATGGAAAACAACTGATGGAGGAAATAGTTGGGATCCGATAACCGATGGACAATTAAAAAGTTCTTCAGTAGGTGCAGTGGCAGTTTCACAATCAAATCCCGACATAGTTTATATTGGGATGGGAGAATCTCAATTGCGACAAAACGTATTGCAAGGCGATGGGGTTTATCGTTCAACAGATGCCGGTAAAAGCTGGAATCATATTGGATTAGAAGAGACTCAGGCTATCAGTAGAATCCGAATTCATCCGAACGATCCAAACAGGGTATATGTTGCCGCATTGGGTCATCCATTTGCTTCAAACATGGAAAGAGGAATCTTTAGGACAAAGGATGGTGGTATATCATGGGATCAAATATTGTATAAAAATGATCAGACTGGAGCAATAGATCTTGTACTTGACCCGAACAATCCGGAAATTATGTATGCTACTCTTTGGGAAGTATATAGAAAGCCTTGGATTTTGTGGAGTGGTGGTTCTGGATCAGGCCTCTATAAATCAGTTGATGGTGGAGATAATTGGACAGAAATTACAAGAAATCCTGGATTACCAGAAGGTATTTGGGGGAAAAGTACGGTTACACTTTCTGGCGCTGATTCGAAAAGAATTTATGTAAACATTGAAGCTGAAAATGGAGGATTATACAGATCGGATGACGGTGGAATAACTTTTGCTTTGATAAACAATCATAGAGATTTATGGCAACGTGCTTTCTACTTTTTAAGAATTCAGGCAGATCCAAATGATCGTGATGTAATTTATATTCTAAGTTTTAAATTAATCAAATCTGTGGATGGTGGTAAATCTTTCAAATATTTACCTGAAACACATGTAGACCATCATGACTTATGGATAGACCCTCTTAATCCTGAGCGAATGATTAACGGGAATGATGGAGGTGGAGTAGTGTCAGTTAATGGTGGACAAACCTGGACTCATATGAGATATCCAACGGCACAGATTTACCGTTTAAGTGTTACCAATGATTTCCCATATCATGTTGCAGGAGGCCAGCAGGATAATTCTACAGTAGTCGTACCATCTGATGGAGGCTACCTTAGAAATGAAAGATTAGAACCCGGAGAAATGATGTATGCTGCAGGTGGTGGTGAAAATGGCTATGTTGTGCAGCATCCAACTAAACTTAATATTTTTTATTCAGGCAGAACCAATGCTTTGGATAGGTATGACCGAAATACTGGTTTAGTAACAGATATTCAGCCATTTCCAAGGATCGTAATGGGGGAAGCTGCAGAAGTTATGCCCGAAAGATGGAATTGGAATTATCCAATTGCTGTAACCGATTTAGAGCCTGATGCCATTTATGTCGGCTCTCAATATTTATGGAAATCATCAGATCAAGGTCAAAATTGGAAAAAAATTAGTCCCGATTTAACCCGGGCTGATCGAAGTACAATGGGTAATTCAGGAGGTCCAATTGTTCTTGATCAGGATGGACCAGAGATTTATGCCACTATTTACACCATCGAACCATCCCCGCATAATGCAAATACAATTTGGGTAGGTTCTGATGATGGATTGATTCATTTGACCCGCGACGGTGGGAAAAAATGGTCAAATGTTACACCTTCTGATTTGCCAATAAATAGTAAGGTCAGCTCAATCGAATCATCCCCTCATAATCCGGCAGTTGCTTATGTAACAGCAAGAAGGTATGAAATGGGTGACAGAAGACCCTATGTATGGAAAACCGAAGATTTTGGACTTACCTGGAATAAAATTGTCGATGGCATAGATGAAAATGATTTTGGACATTCAATATGTGAAGATCCAATAAAAGAAGGGCTATTATTTTTGGGTACTGAACATGGAGTTTATGTTTCATTTAATAGTGGGATGAATTGGCAAAGCTTTGCAAATAATTTACCTAATACTCCGGTAATGGGTATTGCTATAAAACAAAATGATTTGGTAATAGCAACGCATGGACGCTCATTTTGGAAAATGGAAAACATTGAATTGCTTCGTCAGATTTCAACTTCAGATATTTTTGAAAAAGAATTCCATTTATTCAAACCTACAAATGCCATCAGACGTGCAGTTCCTGTAACCATCGATTTTTATGCAAAGCATAAAGACCGTGAGGTAAAACTTGAGATTGTTGATACAGATGGAAACTTGGTGATTCAGTTATTCAATAAAAAAATTCAAAATCCGGGGATGTATAGATTTATTTGGAATCTCAGATATGAAGGTGCAACCTCATTTCCAAATATTATTCTCGAAGGTGGCAATCCCAGAAGAGGTCCTTGGGCTCCCCCCGGGAATTATTCGGTGAAACTCACTCTTAACAAAGAAGTTCAAATACAAAATATTAAAGTGGAAAAAGATCCAAGGTTGATAGAAGTTTCAAATGAAGATTTGAAAGCCCAATTTGATCTTGCAATGAAAATAAAAAATTGTGAAAGTGCAGCAAATGAGGGAGTTATTCTGTATCGAAAATTAAAGAATGAGCTTGAGAATAGATTGAATCTGTCAAAGAATAAAAGTCTTCATAAAGAAGCCAATTTATTCATCCAACAAATAACCAAAATCGCTGATAATTTATATCAACTTAAAAATCAGAGCCCGAAGGATAAAATTGCAAATCCTATTCGATTAAATGATCGTTTAACAGGATTGAGAAGTCATCTTGAAGAAGGTGATATGAAACCAACTTTAAGTTACCTAAGGGTATACGAACAACTCTCTGCAGAACTAAAGATACATTTAGATGAACTAGAAGGATTATTAAATAACGATTTACCGGCGTTAAATAAAAGACTCAAGCATTTAAATCTTGAAACAATAAAATTATAGGTGCTGGTGGGTTTACTTCCTGAATTTATTAAGGATTATTAGGGCGTATATTTTGAATGTACGCCCTTATTTTTGTCAGAAAGTTTTGTGGATTATGAATAGCCGAAAGAAGTTGCGATCAAAATTGATTTATTCTTCAACTTCAACAATCATCTCAATCTCCACAGCCTGACCTCTAGGCAGAGAGGCCATCCCAACTGCTGCACGTGCATGCATGCCTCTTTCTCCAAAAACGGCTACCATCAAATCTGAAAAACCATTTATCACTTTAGGTTGATCTATAAATGATGGATCGGAATTGACCATTCCCAGTACTTTTACAATTCGTTTTACTTTTTTCAAATCACCGAGCATTTGCTTTAAAACAGATAACTGATTAATCGCTGTTATTCGTGCTGCTTCATACCCTTCTTCGATACTCACATCAACACCAAGTTTTCCGGTAATTTCTGTGCCGTCAGATCGCTTAGGTCCTTTCCCTGCCAAAAAGATGAGGTTGCCGGTTCTGACACCATTGACATAATTAGCAACGGGTTGGGGTGGTTCAGGCAAAATTATGCCTAAGGCAGCAAGTTTTGCTTCAGGATCGTAAGTGTTTACATCAGCTTCAAAAGAAGTACTTGCCGGACTACCACATCCATTCGAAAAGATATAAACTATAGAGACCATTATTAAAAAAACATTTTGCATCATTCAACTATTTAGATTTTAAATTTTTCATGAAGAATAAAAGATATTTATTACTTTAATTTACGTTCAAGTGCTTCTAGTCGAGCTGTTTCTATTTGTGCTTTGGTTAATGAATAACCTTCGGAACCTCCAGACATCAAACAATCATAAGGACATTCGTTATGTTTTAATTTCAAAACATGACCCAATTCATGAGAAGCGGTTCTGGAAAGTGATCCTTTGACAAATTCATTATGATATTCGGTAAGTAATGTTTTTTCCGGAATACCTCCGCCATTATGTTTATTTGACCATGTTCCAAGAACACAATGACCATCAAATCCGCCAGTCATTGCATTACCTTGAGAAGTATTTCCAATAAATGGGAATAAATAAATATGAAATAGATTCTTGCCCAATTCATCAGGTTTACTTCTGTATTGTGGTTGCATTAACGAATATAATAGCGGCAGACGAGCGGGATCTGATTCACCTTCCGAATTTCTTCCGCAATTAACAATATAATTAATTGCTTGCTCGTAAGTATCATTCTTAACAACATCTTCTTCAATAATTGATTCAATTACCCACTTTATTTTTGCCTGGCTCCAGATTGCATTTACCTCCGGAATTATAATTTCTCTAACATCGTTGGGGGTTACCCAAGTATTCATGCTTACTCCTGTCGGATGAAGCATTATAATATCTTTCATGATGTGAATTCGTAAATTTAATTCATAAACTGGTACTACAACCTCTTCATCATCATTTGGATTAACATCAGGTAAAACATCATTAGAACGTTTTGAACAACTACTCAAGAACACAAACACCAAAAAAAGCAAACAAGAAAAACACAGACGTATTTTAATTGAAAAAAATGAGCTTATGCAGGCTTTCATTGTTAATAAATCTTAAAATTATTTAAGGCGTTTAGATGCAGTCAGTCGGGCTGCTTCTATTTGTTCATCTGTAAGCAAATAACCTTGAGATTTTCCTCCCATCAAACAGCCGGTCTCACATTCATTATGTTTCAGGCTCAATACATGACCAATTTCGTGGGCAATAGTTCTTGAAAGTGATCCTCTCTTAAATGAGTTGTGATCTTCTGTAAGTGCTGTTTTTTCCGGAATACCTCCTCTATTATGTTTATTTGTCCAGGTTCCTACAACCGTGCTCCAATTAAAGGGTCTCATTGCATTACCTTGAGAAGTATTCCCGATAAATGGGAATAAATAAATATGAAATAGATTTTTATCCAATTCGTCTGCTTTGCTCATATTTTGTGGTTGCATCAGCTTGTATAAGTGAGGAAGTCGCTCTGCATCAGAACGTCCTTCTGAATCTCTTTTGGTTCCGGCAATAAAAGTTAATGATTCTTCATACGTATCGCCTTTAACAACATTTTCTTCAATGATTGATTCAATATCCCACTGAATATTTGCTTGCTTCCATATTGCATTAACTTCCGGCATAATAGTTTCTTTAATATCACTAGGGGTTATCCAATTCTTCATAATCACCCCTGTTGAATGAATCATTGTAATATCTTGCATTATATGAACTCTTAAATTCAAATGAATTGTAGTATTTTCTTCATTGATGTTTTCCAAATTACCAAACTTAAGAGCATCGTTGGGATGAATTGTGAAGCCGAGAAGGAGTATTGAAGTTAGTAGGATTAAACTAGAATAGTAAAAGGGTTTTTTACTAAAATTAAAATGGTTTTTGAAAGCTTTCATGTTAATTGAATTTAGGATTTTTATATTAATTGAATATGTTTATTTTATGTTGTTATGATATATCGATAGATTGCATAGAGGATGTTTAATTTCATGTTTTTTTATCTTGGGCTTCAGAATTTAAAAATTGGAACTTATTCATAATATTGGCTGGGGCTCTATTATTATTAATTTCATTCATCATAAAATTCATAGCCGGAGTTACATGTTCAAAAAACATTTTGTAGGATTTGCATAAATAATTTAAGCCTTGTTCCCCATTAGGAGTTTCCATAAAACGATGTTTTGGGCATGCTCCGTGGCATGCAAATAGAAACTCACAATCATGGCAATCGGTTGGCAAACTTTCCAATTTATCATTACTAAATTCAGCATGCTGTTTCGAATGCATTAATTCGTCAGGCGAAGTAATATTTGTGTTTCCAAGACGGTATTTGTCATAAACAAAATGGTCGCAACTATATAAATCACCGTTATGCTCCATCACAGCTGTCATTCCGCAGGTTTCTTGAAATACACACAAACCCGGAGGCTCACCAATCCAGTTTGCCAGAGTTACATCAAATAATTGTACATAATACTGACCCACATCTTTTTTAACCCATTCATCAAAAATAGAACACAAAAAATGACCAAATTTTATGGGTTCAACCGACCAATCGGTAACATGTGCCTCTTTATCATAAGTATTATCAACCAGCTGAAGCGTTTCAGGTGCAACAGCAATTCGTTCAACGATTGGAATAAATTGCATGAACGTGCTGCCAATAGATTTTAGGAAATTGTAAACTTCTAAAGGATATGCTGAGGTTAAATTATTGACTACAGATAAAGTATTGAATTCAACCCTGTGTCGATGCATCAATTCAACACTTTTCATTACCCTGTGAAAACTAGAGTTACCTGATTTTGTTTTGCGATAGTAATCATGCAGTTTTTCTGGTCCATCAACCGATATGCCTACCAGAAAATTATTATCTCTAAAAAATTCACACCAATTTTCATCTATGTAAGTGCCATTTGTTTGAAAAACATTATTGATTTTTTTACTTCCTGCATATTTTTTTTGCAATACAAGTGCATTTTTGAAATATTCAATTCCCAGAATACCTGGCTCTCCACCTTGCCAAACGAAAGTTATTTCATTTACATCTTGCTCCCGAATATATTGCTGGGTAAATTTTTCTAAAAGATGTTCATCTAATTTAAAATTCGCGGTCTTTGGATAAAGGTTCTTTTTTTCAAGATAATAACAATAAGCGCAGTTTAAATTACATACCGAACCAACGGGTTTTAGCATGATGGTAAAAGTTCTGGCTCCTTCATACTTTTTGAACGCTTCATTAAAAGATATTATTCCTGATCTGTTATCCATAAATTAAGCCCAGTAAATATTAATGTTTTGGTATATCAAATTTGTGATTTTAATTAATTTTTTGGTATAGCTTTTCGCCAACCATCAGCCAATTGATGTGAAAGCATGTCAACAATTTCCTTGTATTGCGTTTGATTTGCTAAGTTCTGATTTTCTTGAGGATCTGTATCGTGATCGAATAATTCTTTACTTAACAAGTTACCCCTGGTGTCATCTTTATTCCAATCATACCATTCTACATAACGATATCTATCGGTTCTCATAGTATAACCCATCATCTCTTTTTTTACATAAGGTGATGGCCTGTATCTGCCCAACAGATATTGGCTAAAAGCAGCTGATTTCCATTCCTTGTCAGGATTTTCTAATAAAGGAACTACACTGGTTCCGTGTAAATATGAAGGAACAGGGAGATTGGCCATTTCGCATAAGGTTGGATATATGTCCACAAATTCAGTTAATGCGTTGCTATGTTTTCCCTTGGCTGCAACTCCGGCTCCACTGATAATCATGGGAACATGAGTATCGATTTCATAATTGGTGTGTTTGCTCCACCCATTATGCTCGCCCAGTTTCCATCCATGATCTCCCCAAAGGACAATTACTGTATTTTCTGCTAATCCAAGTCTGTTGAGCTCATCCAGTAGTCTTCCAATTTGTGCATCGGTATATGAAACACTGGCATAGTAACCATGTTTGATTTTTCTTTGCTTCTCTTCGCTCCATGATTTCTCAAATGGTAGAGGCAAATCCTGAGAATTAGAATATCCCCTTAACTCTGCATCTCCATGAATCGCATAATCAGGACTGTCTTTTGGGGGAAATTGGTTTTCAGCCAAAGGTATTTTTTCCCGATCATACATATCCCAATATTTTTTTGGGGCATTGAATGGAAGATGTGGTCTGTAATAACCAACAGATAGGAAAAATGGTTCATTTTTGGTTTTTAACTCTCTAAGCACTTCTATGGCTCGGGTAGTTTGCGCTCCATCGTAATAAAAATCATCAGGAACATCCGCACACTCAGTTGCATTTGCTTTAACATACCAATATCCCAATTGATCTTTTTTCTTCCCTGCTTTTTCAAGTTGTTTAGCCTTTTCTGCTTGTATCTTAAGGTTTTCTTCGTTTGCATAAACGGCATCGGGGTCGAAAGGAAATCCAGCAATGTTTTCCGGAACAACCGACCAGGATATAGTGTCGGGATCGTTATTGTGAAATGCTTTACCAAAACCTACGGTGGTATATCCGTTATTTTTAAAAAACTGGGGAAGAGTAACCACATCTGGTAAAATATCTCTGAAATGTATTTTTAAATCCCACACTTTCGTGGAGTCAGGGCGAAGCCCTGTAAGTAAACTCACCCTTGAGGGATTACAAACTGCTTGTTGGCAATACGTTCGGTTAAAAGCAACTCCTTGTGCTGCCAATCGGTCGATATTTGGGGTTTTAATATTTGTATCGCCATAACAGCCTAATTCAGGACGAAGGTCATCTACCGGAATAAACAAAAAATTAAGTTTAGCTTGGTCAGAGGTCTCCTTTTTTGCTTCTCCCTCTTTTATTGAACACGAATTCATCGCAATGAGGGATGAAATTGATACTAAAAATAAATTTTTATTGTATTTCATAATAAAGGGTATATTAAAGTTGATTCATTGCTAAAATAATCACCGTTAGGTGAAGTAGTATTCTTCCATCTTCTTTAAAGAACAATTATCTCATCTAAAATACAGACTTATTCAAACATCAGTCGATAGTAGTTCACTTATTACTTAACGTAAAAATAGAAATTTTTATATGATAATACAATAAATATATAATGTATTATACACTACTCGCTCAGAAAACTGATTTTTCATATCAGGTGACATTGAACTATTTAAAAAACACATTTTTATCAGGGATTCATCCGCCACTGGCGGATAAATATTCCGATAAGCGTAGCGATATCGGGAAGTCCTTTCGGAGGCACTTGCTGATTAAAACATTTTTAAGGAAGGCAAAAGCAGGCACAAAAAAGCTTGCTTTTTTATTAAGGGCATATTACCGAAAAATGGTTGGTAAAACCTTCTATAATCCAATATTGATATTTAATTACTTTGCATAAAATTCTTTTAGGCTCTTGATTGCCGCATGTCGGCCAATTTCGACCAATTCCTCTGCTTTGTAAAAGTCATAGGTGCTGCACGAATCACGTGAAATATTGATTAAAATATCAGGCTTGTACTTTTCGAGTGACATTTGTGCATTATGATAGGTCATTAAACCAATGGTTTTATTAATCAATTCAAAATACCCAAGTTTTTCAGTCTTGCTCATGGGATGGGTTTTGTTCAGATGATGGTAGAAATCTCTAATCTTTTTTTGATAAATAGATAGCTTAATAGCTGTTTCCTTTTTCGTAATGACCGGTTTATCTATAGGAATATTCGCATTCACATTTACAACAATCAAAATATCGCCAGGGGTTCTGTGGGCATAATTAATGGGAATATTATTTATCACCCCTCCATCAACTAATAATCCGTCTTCCGTTTTAACGGGTGTAAATATGGTTGGAATAGAAATGGAAGCCCTGATGGCATCAAATATGCTACCTTTGGTAAAAACCACTTCCTTTTTGTTCATAATATCAGCGGCTACCGCAGTATAGTTTATTTTTAAATCTTCTATATTCACGTCGGGGATAAACTCTTTCATTTTATTGAATACTTTGTCGCCTTTCACCAAACCCTGGGTACTAAATGAAAAATCGATCAGACTGAAAACTTTGATTTTATCGAGGGAGCAAATCCAGTTTTTATAGGCTTCCATTTTTCCCAAAGCATAAATACCCCCAACCATTGCACCCATTGAAGTTCCGGAAACTGAAAAAATTTCAAAACCTTGCTTCTCAATTTCCTCAATTACTCCAATGTGCGCAATTCCCCTTGCACCTCCACCCGATAATACTAATGATACCTTTCGTTTCATTTAATTGTCTTTGATCATTATTATTTTAAAAAGTATGATGTCCTTTACTTTGCGATCTTAAATTTATGAAAATATAACCTGATATTATAATCACACCAATAATATCTGAATTGTTTGTAAATCCCCCGTTCTAACAAATTAATGCCCGGTAGTCGTATATAAGTGCTGGTAAGGCTGATATAATTTCGGGCTTGTATAAAACTTGTCCCCATAAACATCTCAGTGATATTATTTTCATAATTTCACACAATAAATTAATTCAAAATAGGATTAAACGAATTTGTATTTAAAATTTAAAAAACATGAAACGCTTTTTAACCTTTTTATTTGTTTCTTTTTTACTGTGGAATGTGCCAACGTATTCACAAAAAAAAGTAGTTGACCGTATCATCGAAATCGGCAATACCGACAATCAAACCATGAATCATTTGGATGTTTTTAGCAACCGTTTCGGGGGCCGGCTCATTGGATCGGATGCTTATGAAAATGCCGCTGAATGGGCCGCCAGTAAATTCAAAGAATGGGGAATGCAAGTAGAGATGGATTATTCCGGCACTTTACCTGTAGGATTTAACAGAGGTCCTTGGTTTGGCAGGATGTTGAGTGATAATGGGATGATTTTGCATTTTGCAACCCCCTCTTATACTTCAGGAACCAAGGGTGTTCAAAAAGGACATGTGGTTATTGAACCCAAATCGCAAGGGGAATTCGATAGGATGAAAGGAAAGTTGAAAGGTGCCTGGGTATTAATTTCAGGTAAAAACGAAGGTTGGCCCATCGATATTTCGTCAAAGGCAGATCATTATAGAGATTCCATTATCTCTGTAAATGCTGAAATAGAAAAAAAGAATGGTGAAATCAGGGGTCAGAATCGGCGGAATCCTGAAGGTGAACAAAAACAGCTATTGCCATTGGTCGAGGAACCGGCCTTGTTTTATCGTCAGATGAAAGATGCTGGTATTTTAGGAATTATCCAGTCTTCGTCAAATCCAATCCGTGCACTTTATGATCGAAAAAATATCGACAATATGACTTTCGAAACACTTCCAACCATTCCGGATATTAAATTAGACGAGCACCAATATGCAATCATCGAGCAGATGGCTAAAGAAAGACAACGTTTCGAACTTGAATTCGACATCAGAAATCATTTTAAAATGGGGCCTGTAAAGTATCATAATGTAATTGGAATTATTCCCGGTACAAAATATCCCAATGAATATGTCATGATCGGCGGACATTTGGATGCATTTGATGTGGCAACCGGAGGTGTGGATTGTGGAACTGGCATTGCCGTTACAATGGAAGCTGCCCGATTGATCATGAAAGCAGGCGGTAAACCGGAAAGAACCATCTTGTTTTGCTTGTGGGCCGGTGAAGAATTCGGACTTTTAGGCTCGAAAAGCTGGGTTGAAAATAATAAAGACAAATGGGCCAAAATATCCAATTATTTTAACCGCGATGGAGGGCCGACTGTTGCCAATAGTTTGAGTGTGACTGAAGCTATGTACGCCGATATGGAAAAAATTTGTGAGCCATTAAATGATATTAATCCCGATTTCCCGTTCACCCTAAGCAAACGTAATCCAACGCCACGCCCAAAAAGTGCCGGAGGTTCTGACCATGCATATTTCGCTTTAAATGGGGTTCCTACTCTTTCTTTTGGAACAGCCGATCCCAAAGGCTATGATTTTAATTACGGAGAAATTTGGCATACTGAACGTGATCTGTATAACATGAGTATTCCTGAATACATGAACCATTCTTCAGTTGTTTCTGCCGTTGTAGTGCTTGGTATTGCCAATTTAAATCACCTTTTGTCAAGAGAAGGTTATTTTATAGAAGAGAAAAAATAGGATAATCGTAATTTTTAAAAAGCCCTTGTGCCAGTTTTCGGTACAAGGGCTTTTTTTTCTGAATAATATTCAAGTCTTACGAAAGCATAAGGCTCAATTTTGCTGCAATAAATTAAAAGTTAATGAATTACTTCGCAGCATGCTAACGAGGTATCAATTTGGAAATTTTTTTATTAATGAGGGAAGTATCTGATTACCAGCCTGCCGGCTGTGTCATACTTCATAATTCGGGTAACAAATTAACGATTTTTTTCAGTTTATCTAAAGGGGTATTATAATTTAAAGCAGAATGCCTTCTTTGATAGTTATATCTGTACATAAATCCATTTAAT
>Ga0180007_10000769_pt1 | contig 49479 bp, 55 predicted proteins | sample MM_PC_MetaG_FD_121122 | JGI IMG/M metagenome (GOLD analysis project Ga0180007, IMG submission 121122) | Groundwater microbial communities from the Aspo Hard Rock Laboratory (HRL) deep subsurface site, Sweden - MM_PC_MetaG | ecosystem: Environmental > Aquatic > Deep subsurface > Groundwater... | reverse complement strand
GACGGAATTCATTACCTCATTTTATTTTGAAAATAGGTTCTAACTTGGTATAATAAGTGCACCATGAACCACTCGCTTTTTTAAATATAATCATGTTTCAGTGAAATTTGCTCGGGTTCATGGCAAGCCATTCTTTATTGAAAAACTGTAAATTTATGCGCTTCATGTTCATCGAGAATCGTTAAAACTATTTATTTGTGAATGAGCCGGACTTATCGAAAATACGCTTTTTTAGCGTTTTTTTTGTTTTAAACAAGAAAAATCGCCATTTTCCAGCTAATTTTGCATAAATATTGACAAAATATTTAATAAATGTTATAGTAATCAGTTCCCAAACCAAGAGAGGAGGTTGTCATGGCAACGATTTGGACATTGAAAATCGAAGGAATAGAAGCAACAATCGAGACGCACGATGCGCCACACCAAGACGAAATCGTGGCGTACTGGCTCGTAAAACAATTCGGAACCGCGGAGTTCGTTGAAAAATACGCCAAGAACGGCGTGATCCCCGTCGGAATCGGCGGTGGTGATTTCGACGAGCATCCCGCAAACTGCGAGGAGAGGAAAAAAAACGAATGCGCCGCCACGCTCGTGGCAAAGGCGCTGGGCGTCGATGAGCGGCCGGAGCTCCAGGCCATCCTGAAGGCAACGCTCCAGGAAGATACCGGGAAAAAGCGAGATTCGAATCCGCTGGCGTTTTCGGCGGTGATCACCGCAATGAATGCGGAAGATCCTAGCGGAGAAATGGCTGTTGCCTGGATTTTCCAGGCACTCAACGCGAAGTACTCCCATGCCAAGCGGTTCTGGGGAGAATCCTTGGCAGAGTACGAAAAATCTGCGAGGATCGAAGAACTCGTCGGCCCGCGAGGCAATACGCTGAAGATGGCTCTCATCGAGTCCGACAATCTTCAGCTAGCACCCTTTTCCCGTTCGAAGCCGGGCGGTCACTGTGCTGTTGCGGTCGTCAAAAATTCTGCCGGTCAGGTGCAAATCCTGACCAATCAGTACTACCGGCTGAAGGTCGAGGATATTGTCCGGGTAGTACGCTTCATGGAGATGGAAAACAAAAAATTCGCCCCGAAGTTGCGCCAGATCCTCGGGAACTGGAAAATTCTGAGTTCGGCAGGAACTCTTAGCCAGATCCCCGAGTGGTTCTATGATGAGCAGTGCCAGGCGCTCTACAACGGCGGGCCGACGCACCGCGATGTTCCGGCGACGAGCCTCACAATAAAGCAGATCTGTGAAGCGGTTCGCATCGGCCTGAACATCGGGCAGTTCGAGCCGGAGAGGCACGAGGACTGCACGAATGGAATGTGCAAATCCTCGCCGGACACTCCGTGTCCGTGGTACGCGTTCGGCCTGATTCGTTGCCGCAAGCTTCGCTTCGAGGCGAACCATGGCGACAGCGGAATCAGCGAACGCTGGTAGAAAATATTCGAGAGGCGCAAGTCCCACATGGCTTGCGCCTCTCTTTTTTTTCTTTATTTCACGCGATTTATTTGATATGATTATTCTGTAAAAAGGAAATTCCGAATTAATCTCAGCCAAATAATATGTGCCTGACAATTCCGGCGAAAATAATCAGCGTAAACAATGGCATTGCATTTGTCGAAGATTTTCGCGAACAGCAAAAACAAATAAACATTTCCAATCTGCCGCATGCGAAGGAAAATGATTGGATTCTGATTGGCGCTGATATTGGCATTCGAAAAATATCCGAGATTGAAGCCGAAGAATTGATTAGACTGTTTAATAGAATCGAACCATAAATTAAAACAAAATTATTTTTTATGACAAAAACAAAAAAAGGCGTTTATTTCGCGCTCAGCACCGCGCTTATCAGCGGATTCGCTGTTTTTCTCAATAAATTCGCGCTTTCCGAATTTGCCAATTCCAATATATTCACAACGGAAAAAAATATTGTTGTTGCGCTTATTTTCTGCGCGCTGATTTTAACGCCAAAAGCGATAAAAACATTGAAAACTCTGACGCGGAAAGATTGGCTTCAATTATTCTTGATCGGCATTATCGGCGGGAGCGTTCCGTTTTTACTTTTTTTCAAGGGATTGAGCATGGCGAGTTCGAGCGGCGCCGCGTTTATTCATAAAACATTGTTTATCTGGATCGCGATTTTGGCTGTTCCATTTCTTAAAGAAAAACTGTCAAAAATTCAGCTTGCCGCGCTCGGCGTTCTTCTGCTGGGGAATATTCTGCTGGGCGGAATAAAAAGTTTTTCCGTCGGACAAGCGGAATTGCTGATCTTTCTCGCCACAATTCTCTGGGCAATCGAATTTGTTCTGGCGAAAAAATTATTGTTCCGATTGGACACGAAAATTATTTCTTGGGCGCGCATGTTTTTCGGCGCGATCATTCTAATCGCGTATTTGGTGTTCACTCAGCAGGCGAATTTGCTGTTCGATTTCAGCTACTCTCAAGTTTCCTGGATCGCCATAGCAAGCGCTCTTTTATTCCTATATGTTTTCACTTGGTATGGCGCGCTAAAAATTCTGCCGGCAACAATTGTGTCCGGCATTCTGGTAATCGCTTCTCCGATAACAACACTGCTGAACAATATTTTTATTCTTCACAAATATTCAGCTGATCAAATACTCGGCAGTCTGATAATCTGCTTGTCAATATTTTTGTTTGTCTACTCAAATCTGAAAATCAAAAAAAATGAATTATCCGCCAGTCCGACAATTTGACGGAATGCTTCTCTGCAGCCGATACGCTTTCATGCCGAACAAGCTGGAATATTGCGGCGGCCGGCACAATGAAGATTTATTTGAGCGAGGGATCAATAATTCAGCTGATCCTTTTTTATTTTCGCTTTTAAAAGAATTTCAAACGCTTTATCCATATTTGAAATTGATCGCCGAATCAAACAATATCAGCGATGTTTTTGATTTCCGCGTGGTGGAGGCCTATTGGATCGGAAATGAACTTCTGGAAAAAACGAATATGCGAAAATTTTACTGGCATTTCATTGATAATTTAAATTTGAAAAAAAAGCTGCGTCAAGATGAATTTGAAAAACTGATCGGGAAAATTCCGAGCGGCGCCATTCCCCATCATTCATTCCATGTTTTCAATGTGTGGCTGAGAACCGGAAATTTACCGATTGCTCATACGATAGAAACAATGAACGCCTGCCGGATCAGCTGGGGGAAAATCATCGGAATCAATGGAAATGAAATGGAAGTGGAAACGCAAAATTTGATTGAAAAAGAAAATAAAATTAGTTTGTCCGATTCAATAACAAAAAAAATCATCTACAAATTTTTCGATCGCGGATTCATAGAAAATCCGAAAATTAACGATTTTGTTTCGATTCATTGGAATTTCGCCTGCGATATTTTGACGACTCAGCAAGTTAAAAATTTAGAAAAATTCACGCAATATTCCATGAATTTGGCGAATCGGCAATCATTGACAAAATAACGAGAAACAACTATCATGAAATGAGTCGCCGCTGACGGCAAAGGAGGATGCCATGGCAGAGCTTCCCTGGATCGACAAGCCGACAATGGAAATCAGAGTAACAGAGTTGAAAAACGGAAACTTTGTTGCAAAAATCGACGGTAAATGGCATTTATGCTGATGGTGATATCACCGATGATTTTTTAGAAAAATTCAAAGCAACTCCCTTGATTCTGGCGCGGATGCTGGTGGATTGCCCGCCCGGACCGGTATATGATTTGATCAAGGAAAAGATTTACGCGATTGAAAAATAATATCAAGACGTGAAGAACGAGGCGCGGATCAATATCCGGCCTCTTTTAATTTACTTTTTCTGCAAAAAAAGATAAAATATAAAAAATATTATTAAACTATGGAAAACTTTTATCAAATTCTGGAGCATGTCACTGATTTGAAAATTAAAGTAAGCGGCAAAACCTTGATGGATTTATTCAAAAACGCGGGGCTTGCGCTTTTTTATTCCCTTGACAGCAGAAGTCAAATTCCGGAAATGAGCGGATCTGTTCGCACAGTTGCAATCAAATCCGCTGACCGCGAAAGTTTGTTGGTTGATTGGCTTTCCGAGCTTTTGGCTTTGCATGATATTCACAATGAAAATTATTTTGAAATAAATATCACGGAATTAACTGATACGTCCCTTTCCGCTGAAATCCGCGGAACGACTTCAACGCAAGACCGGTTTGATGTGAAAGGCGCGACTTATCATGATTTGAAAATTGAAAAAACAAACGAAGGATTTGAAGCGATTGTGCTGTTTGATATTTAGACAATCAATCACCGCAAAATAAACTTTCAACTATGCAAAATTTTAAAAAAATTGACGATTTTTTGTACGAAATTCCCCGGACGGAACCGATGCGCGTTCCCGCCAGATTTTATTCCAATGATGAAATGCTGGTAAAAATACAGGACGATCGTTCTCTTTCACAGCTCGCCAATGTCGCCACACTGCCCGGAATACAAAAATATGCATTGGCAATGCCGGATATTCATGAAGGTTATGGGTTTCCCATTGGCGGCGTGGCCGCATTTGATCTGGATGAAGGAATAATTTCTCCCGGCGGAGTGGGATATGACATCAACTGCGGCATCAGACTGCTGACAACAAAAATGTCTGGCGAAGAAATTCAGCCTCATCTGGTGAATTTTTTGAATCAACTGCAGAGAGATATTCCCAGCGGCGTCGGTTCGAGCGGCGCATTTACCGCCACTCCTGAAGATCTGGAGCGAATTCTGAATATTGGCGCGCGCTGGGCGCTGGAAAAGGGCTTTGCCACAGAGCATGACATAGAACACACGGAAAATCACGGATCAATCGAATTTGCCGACGCGGCAACCGTTGGAAATACTGCAAAACGCCGAGGACATGATCAGCTCGGAACGCTGGGCAGTGGAAATCATTTTCTGGAAGTGCAGAAAGTCATTAAAATTTTTGATAAAATAACCGCTGATGCGTTTGGTCTTTTTGAAGATCAAATAGTAATTATGATCCATACGGGTTCGCGCGGACTCGGTCATCAGGTTTGCACTGATTATGTGAAATTGTTTAATGCCAATCTGCCAAAATTCAAATTTGTACTGCCTGACCGCGAACTGGCTTGCGCGCCGATCAATTCCGAGGAAGGACAAAATTATCTCAAAGCAATGTCAGCGGCTGCTAATTTCGCCTGGACCAATCGCCAGATGATCACTTATTTTGTCCGCAATGTCTGGTCAGAAATCATGCTTCGGGACGCGAGCGAACTTAAACTAATCTATGATGTGGCTCACAATATCGCAAAAATAGAAGAACACGAAATTGAGCCGGGCAAGACAAAAAAAATGTGCGTGCATCGCAAAGGCGCGACTAGAGCGTTTCCGCCGCATCATCCGGAAATTCCAGGAGATTATCAAGATGAAGGCCAGCCGGTGCTGATTCCAGGCAGTATGGGAACCAGCTCTTATGTGCTCGCAGGAACAAAAGAAGCGATGAACCAGACATTCGGATCTGTCTGCCATGGCGCCGGTCGCGTAATGTCCAGAGGCGAAGCAAAACGCCGAATATTCGCCTCAAACATTTCTCTCAAAAAACAACTTGAAGATCAAGGAATCATTGTCCGTTGCCGCAGTAATCGCGGACTGGCCGAGGAAGCGCCGCTTGCCTACAAAGACATTGATTCGGTTGTACAGGTTGTGGCTGATACCGGATTGGCGAGAAAAGTTGCACAGTTAAAACCGCTCGGCGTGGTTAAAGGAGAATAATAAAAATTAATTGTGCGGATTATTTGGTTGATACGAAAAAATATGGAAAAAATCGCAGGGAACAAAAAATACGGGGAATAAAAATCGTTGGTAATAAAAAAATGGGGAACAAAAATTTTTGTTCCCCATTTTTTTTATAATAACGAAATGTTGAAATTATTTTATTATCGAATCAAAACAATTAATCTTTTTTTCCAAACATTCTTCAATATATTTTCGCAAAAAAACCAAAAGCGCGTCATTGTTTTTCTTTGAAATGCGCAGACCTTCATTTTTCTGCTGAAGGTTTATTTTTTTTATGAAATAATAATTCTCCTCGCTCATGGCTGATTCTCCGCGCGAACAATTGCCGCACACGAATCCGTGGTCAGAGAAATTAAATCGATAAACAGCTGACAGCAATTTTCCGCAACGGACGCAATTATCCGTTTTTATGTTATATCCGATGAGCGATAGCAGACGCACAAGGAAAACATTGAGCAATAATTTTTTTGTTGCCGTTTCTTCGGCACTGATAATAGCCGGCAATGACATTCTTAATAATTCCCAAACTTTTTGATTTTTTTCTTCCGGACGAAATGAAGCTTTGATTATTTCCAGAATGGCGCCCGCAAAATACAAATCATTTTCATCGCGCAATTCATTTTTCTCAATCAAATAAGCGTGCGTTATTTTGTTGAACGCTTTTCCCCGAACGAAAAGCAATTCTATTATTCCGAGTCCGGACAAATGTCCGGCCAGCTTGCTCCTAATTTTTTTTGAGCCTACAGCCATGGCCTCGACCAGTCCGAATTCTTCCGTGAAAATCGAAAAAAGGAGGTCTGATTCCCTCCAATTTTTTGACGCCAGAACAATTGCTTTTGTCGCGTATTGCTTTTCCATAATTCAATCCAGTTTATCGAAATATCCCTGCAAGATCGCCATGGCAGCGATTTCATCGTCCGAAACCTTGTTATTGCCGCGAAAATCCCGCTGCAGAACAGAAGCGTATTTGGTGGTCAATCGCTCATCCTCATAAGCGACTTCAATTCCTTCGAACGATTCGAGCGCTTTTTGAAAATCAATGAATTCTTTCATAAAATCTTCCGCGCCTTTCAAACTCATCGGCTTTCCCACGACCAGCTTTTCGATATTGTCCTTGGCAATCAATTCTTTCAATTTTTTGATAATTTCATTTTGTCCATGATATGACAATGTTAACGCCGGAGTGGCGATTTTCATTTCATCAGAACCAAAAGCGATTCCGACTTTGCTCTTTCCCCAATCAATTCCCAAATAGTTCATATTTGTAAAAATAAAAATTTATTTAATTTTCAATCCTCTCAAAAACCGCTATTTCCTTTTTGTCATTTGCACGATTTCCTCAGGCACTTTCCTTACTTTTATTGTTTTTTGTCCGAGACGGATAGCTTTTGTAAATCGATGGACTCCATCGAGGATAATCCACTTTCCTTTGTGAAAATAAATTTCAATGGGATACCTCAAATCCGCTTCATTAACTTTTTTCGCATGAAAAGATTCTTTGTCGAAATTTTCGATCAACATTCTCGGAGTCAAATTCCAATCATCCGGGCCCTCTTGTTCAAGATACGGAACATCCAAATTATACTCAATTTCAGAAATTGGTATTTCCTCAATCGGGAGCTCAACTTTCCACAACTTTGGTTCATCTGTCTTGAAACCTGTATTTAATATATCAGGCAAGTGCATATTCAAAATTTAAATAATAAACATGGTTTCTTCCGCCATTTATTATTGACGAAAATATAATCAATGCGTATCTTCCCATTTACTTTCAAAAAAACAACTTTTTAAGATTTATGTTTTTCTATATATTCAATGGCAGAAACTTCATCCAGAAAATTACCGGCGCGAACTTTTTTATTTGGCAAGTGCTTGAAAACATTCAGAATAAAATCCGAAAGAATATTTTTTATTTCATCATTTATTTCCACTTTTTCATCACCAATGCTTGCCAATACATTATGGTCAGCTTCGTCAATGCCCTGCTTTTCCTCTTTCCACGATGTTTCAAATTGTTCCATCATACCAATCGGACGGCATTCAACAATCTCTCCTGTTTTCAATTTTTTGAAAGTTAAAATGAAACAATCCAGATTATCTCCGTCTTCACCCGTTGTATTCAAAATAAATCCGTACGGAAATGGATATTTTTTTGAGACAGTCACCGTCTTTTTATATTTGAGAGTTTTTTCGTCGAATATGTTTTTTTTATCCGAGCCGCTCTCGTTTTCCACAAAAACTTTTATTAGCATTTTTTTCTTTGTCATTTTGTCAAAACTTTTCCGCCTCTTTTCGTCACCGCGACAGTGTGTTCGAAATGAGCGCACAGGCTTCCGTCGAGCGTGACAATGGTCCAGCCGTCTTTTCTTGTTTTTATTCTGTAATCTCCTTCGCAAACCATTGGTTCGAATGCGAGAACCATGCCTTCTTTCAATTCAACATTGAATCCGGGAATGAAATAATTCGGAATTTGCGGATCTTCATGGATCGCGTGTCCGACGCCGTGGCCGACAAGATCGCGGACAATGGAAAAACCGTTTCCTTCAATATAAATCTGAATAATTTTGGCGATGTCATTCAATTTTTTTCCCGGCTTAAGATTTTTTATCCAGAGATCCAGCGCTTTTTTTGTCACTTTGATCAATTTTTTTGTTCGCTTGTTCACTTTTCCGATCGGCATGGTAAACGCCATGTCAGTGTACAATCCGTTTTTTGATGGATAGCGCATTCCGATATCCAAACTTAAGATATCTCCGTTTTTCAGGACATAGCGTCCGGGAATTCCATGGACAACTTCATCATTCACTGAAGTGCAAAGCGCGGCGGGAAACGGATTTGAGCGATCGCCGTATCCTTTGAAAGACGGAGCTCCGCCTGCGGTCAGAATCAATTCTTCGGCCAGCTCATTCAACTCTCTCGTGGAAACTCCGGGCCGCGCCTTTCTTTTCACGGTCTCCAAAACCTGCGCGAGAATTTTTCCGCCTTTTTGCAATAGTTTTATTTCTTTTTCGGATTTTAAACTTATCATGTCGTTTTATTTCAGCTCAGCATTAAGTTTTTTTCTCAAATCTTTGTAAACGCTTTCAATCGGCTGATTGCCGTCAACTTTATGATAGCTGTAAAATTGTTTTTTCTTTTTGTAATAATCAATCAATGGTTTTGTTTCCGCGCGATAAATGGCCAAACGTTTTTTTATCACTTCAGGATTTGCGTCCGCTCTGATTTTCAATTCACGTCCGCAAATATCGCAAATTCCGGCGACTTTTGGCGGATTGTATTTCAAATGATACAGATGTCCGGCTTCGCAATATCTTCTGCCGGAAATTCTTTGCAAAATTTCTTTTTGCGAATTCAAAGCGATTTCAACAACGATATTTTTTGTATTTTTCTCCAATAAATATTTTTCCAATTTTCTCGCTTGGCTGATTTTTCGCGGAAAGCCGTCGAGAATAATGCTCTTTTTGCTCGCGTCAATCGTATTGATCACCAAATCAGCGACCAGTCCGCCGGCAACCAGCAAACCGGCGTTTACATATTTTTTTATTTTTTTTCCGAATGCCGTTTCCTTTGATATTTCTCTTCTCAACATTTCTCCGACAGACAAATATTTCATTTTGTGTTCCTGCAAAATCAATCCGGCTTGAGTTCCTTTGCCCGACCCCGGCGGTCCGATGAGGATTAAAACCACCTTTCTCATAAATTATACTAATTACTGTTTATAAATAAATCGTATCAGAAAAGCTGGACAAAATCCAGCTTTCAACTTTTTTTCAATTATTTGTTGTGTTTCTAAAATCCTTCGTAATCTCGCATGGTCATCTGCGCTTCCACTTGCTTTACTATTTCAATGGCAACGCTCACAACGATCAAAATGCTGGTTCCTCCGATCACCATTGACTGCAAGCCTGTCGCCTGCTGCAATACCAAGGGCAAAACTGCGATTATTCCCAGAAACAATGCTCCCGCCAATGTAATTCGGCTGATTGTGTTTTGCAAATATTCGCCGGTGTGCCTGCCCGGTCGAATTCCGGGAATAAATCCGCCGTGTTTCTGTAAATTTTCAGCGATTTGGTATGGATGGAAAATAACGGCAGTGTAAAAATAAGTAAAGCCGAAAACCAGGACGAAATATAGAACTCCGTAAACAATTTGATTTTGAAAAACATCGATTATCCACTGGCCGGCATTATGAACAAACGCGCTCTGCGCCCGAAGCAAAAATTGCGCGACCATAGGAGGAAATAAAATTATTGAAATCGCGAAAATTATCGGAATCACGCCGGCGGTATTCACGCGAATCGGCAGATGCGTATTTGTTCCGCCATACATTTTCATTCCGCGAACTCGCTTTGCATAGGAAACCGGAATATTTCTTTGCCCCTCGGTAATGATAACCACGCCGACAACTGTTATCAACGCAATGATTGAGAACATTATTATATTCATTACTTGCTCGCGAGAAAAATTCACAGCCAATTGCTGAAGCGCCTGAGGAATCCCCACTACAATGCCCGCAAAAATCAATAATGAAATTCCATTGCCTATTTTCTTTTCAGTGATGAGTTCACCGATCCACATGAGAAAAACAGTTCCCGCGGTAATGGTCGTCAGCATTATTCCCAGATTCAGCCAACCTACATTTTCAATAATCTGCTGTTGCGACTGGCGAAGAATCGTTATCATGCCATAAGACTGAAGATAAGACAGCGGCACAGTGGCCAGCCGAGTATACATGTTTATCTTTTGCCGTCCGCCTTCTTCCTTTGACATTTCTTCCAGCTTCGGAATAATCATTGCCAGCAACTGAAAAATAATCGAAGCGGTAATATATGGCGCCACGCCCATCATCACGATGGAGAAATTTTGCATTCCTCCGCCGGAAAATAAATTCAATAGCCCAAGAATTTGATTTGAACCGAAAAATTCACGCAAATTTTCCAGATTAACTCCCGGTATCGGGATATGAGCGGCCAAGCGAAAAATCACCAGCATGCTTAGTACAAACAGAACTTTATTCCGCAAATCTTTTATTTTCCAAATTTGGACTATTTTGTTCCACATAGGATGGACGATTTTATATTTGTTAAAATTCTAAACAGATTTACGCTTTCTTTTCCGCTTTTGCATCTTCCATTTCAACGATCTTTCCGCCCGCTTTCGTGAGAAAACCTTCAGCTTTTTTTGAAATTCGGCAACCGAAAACTTCAAACGGTTTTGTTATTTCTTTGTCAGCCAAAATTTTCACCGGAGTTTTCAAATTGGAGATCAATTTCTTTTCATACAAAACGCCCGGAGTAATTTTTGCATTCGGCTCAAAATGTTTTTCCAGCAATGAAATTTTCACCGGTTGATTGCTCGGATAACGAGGAAGCATTCCTTTGAATTTCGGGGAACTCAACAACGTTCGTCTGAGTCCTTTCAGCTTCAATCCTTTTTTCCCGCCGGATCTTGATCTTTGTCCCTTCATTCCGCGGGTAGAATAAGTTCCTCGGCCGGATCCCAGACCTCGGCCGATTCTTCTTTTGACTTTTTTCTTTGCGCCTAAATTATGTAATGCTAACATCATAAAATTTATTTAGCTTTTTCTTCTTTTTTTTCAGGTTGCTTTTGTTCATCTTTTACACCGGTTGCCACTGACTTTGAGTTGAACTTCTTTTCTGCAAACTTTGCTTGCTTGAAACTGGAAAGCGCGATTGCCAGTGCTTTTACATTGTTGATCTTGCTGTTCGAGCCCAAAATTTTTCCCACAATGTTCTGCACTCCGGCCAATTCCAAAACAACTCGGACAGCGCCGCCGGCTTTTACGCCGGTTCCTATCGGAGCGGGTTTTAACAATAATTTCGCTGCTTTGAATTTCATGCGAACTTCATGAGGAATCGTTTCCTTTACCAGCGGAATGGTTATTAAATTTTTCTTTGCTTTATTAACCGCTTTCGCTACGGCAAGAGTGACATCAGCTCCTTTTGCCAGACCGATTCCAAATTGCCCTTTTTTGTTGCCAATAGCAACACAAGCGCGAAAACGCATTCTTTTTCCGCCGGCCATAACTCTAGTCACCCGCGCCAAATCAATGATCTTTTGATCAAATTCATCCGGCTCTCTGGCTGAAAATCTTCTTGAATTTCTAAACTCTCGTTTTTCCATATTCAATAAGGTAATTTAAAATTTTAATCCCTCTTCTCGCGCGCCTTCTGCCGCTGCTTTTACTCTGCCATGGTATCTGTAACTGCCGCGGTCAAATACAACTCGCTCCAGCTTTATCTGTTTTGCTTTTTTTGCAATTTCCCGACCTACTTCCATGGCAATTTCCACCGGTTTCTTTCCTTTCTTTTCCACTTCTTTGTCACTGGCAGTGCAGAGAGTTTTTCCTTGGGCGTCATCAATTATTTGCAAATAAAAATGCTTCAGGCTTCTAAATGCTGATAATCGAGGCACGCCAGAATTGCTGATAATTTTTTTTCTGGTTCTGTTTTTTCTCAACTTTACATTTTTCGATCGAATGTTTACTTCCTTTAGCATATATTAAATCTTTATTTACCGCAATTAACTTGAACTTTTAGCCGCTGTTTTTCCCGCTTTTCTTCGCAGGATTTCTTCCAGATATTTTATTCCCTTGCCTTTGTACGGTTCGGGTTTTCTTACTTTTCTGATATTGGCGGCCACTTCTCCCACCAGCTGTTTGTCAAAACCGGAAATCGTTATGATATTTTTTTCCACCTGGCATTCGATTCCCGCAGGCAAAACAAATTCCACGGGATGAGAATAACCGACATTCAATATGAGTTTCTTTCCGCTGGCAGCCGCTTTGTAGCCGATTCCATTGACTTCCAATTTTTTTGAAAATCCTTCGGTAACGCCCATTATCATATTATAAATCAAACTTCTGAATAATCCCCAAAGAGCATTTTGATTATGATCGTTGGGATCAAGCACAGAAACGGTAATTTCATTGCCTTCTTGTTGAACTTTGACCATCGGATGAATTTCTTGGAACAATTCACCTTTTTTTCCTTTTACAGTCAACAAAGATCCCTCAAGTTTTATTTGAACGCCTTCGGGGATCACAATTATTTTTTTTCCGATTCTGGACATATATTTAGAAATTCACTTTATAATATATATTTAATAAATTTCACAGATAACTTCTCCGCCCACTCCGATTTTTCGGGCTTCTTTATTGGTCATTATTCCTTTTGAAGTGGAAATAACCGCAATTCCGTATCCATTCAATATTGTGGGGATGCCATCTTTTCCGACATAAACGCGAGAGCCGACCTTGCTCACCTTCTGAATACTGGTGATCACCGGCTTTCGAGCCGCATCATAACGCAAAGCGATTTTTATTCCATTGAATCCGTCTTCAATAATTTCAACCTTTTGTAAATATTTTTCCTTCTCTAAAATTTTTGCAATATTTAAATTGATTTTGGAATAAGGAACCAAAACATCCGCTTTCTTTACCATGGAAGCATTTCTTATTCTAGTTAACATGTCAGCAATTGAATCTTGCATCATATTTTTTTTTGAGAAATAATGATTAATTTGCTCGAATTTATTACCAGCTGCTTCTGGTCACACCGGGGATTTCGCCTTTTTCAGCCAGGTCTCTAAAACAAATTCTGCATAAAGCAAATTTTCTCATATAGCCGTGCCGTCTTCCGCATTTCCAACATCTTCGAACAATTCTTGTTGAAAATTTCGGTTTTTTAAATGATTTAACGTATTGTGCGGTTGTTGCCATAATAATTTTTATTTAATTTCTTCTTTTCTAAAAGGAAAGCCCATTTCCGTCAGTAATTCCAATCCTTCTTTTTTATTCTTTGCCGTGGTTGTTATCGTCACTTCCAATCCATGCGTTTTTTCCAATTCTTCGCCTTCGATTTCCGGAAAAGCGGTGTTGTCCTTGAATCCCAGAGAATAACTGCCTCTTCTGTCAAATGCTTCGGGCGAAATTCCTCGAAAATCTCTGATACGAGGCAAAGAACCTTGATCAATCGCTCCAAAAAATCCCACATGCGAACGCCTCTTAATGTCACTTTCACCCCGACAACCATGCCTTCTCTGACCTTGAAATTGGAAATTGATTTTCTCGACAGCGTTTCAACCGATTTTTGCCCTGAAATATTTTGCAAATTTTTCTTTACCAACTCCAGATAGCCCTTGTCTTTCAAGCCGGAACCGATTCCAACATTGAGCACCACTTTGTTAATAGTCGGCACCTGCAAATAATTTTTATATCCGAATTTTTCCATTAAAGCCGGAACTATCTTTTCTTTGTATTGTTTTTGTAGATTATTCATAATTTTTGAACTAATTCTTCCGATATTTAATCAATTGCTTCTTTGCATTTTTTGCAAATTCTCGCTTTCTTTTTTCCCTTGGCATCAGATGCCAGCAATATGTATCCGACTCTGGTCGGTTTGCTGCACTTCGGACAAACCAACATGACATTCGAAGTATCCATTGCAGCCGGAAATTGCAAGCGCTGTCCTTTTTCACCTTCCTTTTTCGGCCGCATATGCTTGAATCTCAAATTCAAACCCTCGACAACAATTTTGCCTTTTTCCGCTACCACTTGCAGAATCTTGCCTTGATTGCCTTTGGCCAGTTTTTCTCCTGACTTGCTTCTCTTGACACGATCCTTGCCTTTTATAATTTGTACTTTATCTCCTTTTTTCAATTTCATATTGTGATTATAAAACTTCGGGCGCTAACGAAATTATCTTTGTAAAGCCACGTTTTCTCAATTCCCGGGCAACCGGTCCGAATATTCTGGTTCCGCGCGGTTCTTTATTTTTTTTATCTATTAAAACTGCCGCATTGTCATCAAATCGGACATATGAGCCATCGGGTCTTCTGGTTTCTTTTCTGACTCTCACTACCACGGCAATGCCGACTTCGCCTTTTTTTACCGCTGAATGAGGTTTTGCTTCTTTTATCGCAACATTAATCAAATCCCCGAGTCCGGCATATCTTTTCTTGTATCCGCCCAAAACTCTAATACACTGAAGCTTTTTCGCTCCCGTATTATCAGCGGATTTTAACATTGTGCGATGTTGAATCATATATTTATTTATTTCGTGTTTAATCGACTTTTTTTATAATTCTCCATTTTTTCTCTTTGCTCATCGGCCGGCAGGACTGAAACACAACCTTGTCTCCCACATTGTATTCATTTTTTTCATCATGAGCCTTGTATCGTTTGCTTGATTTGAATTTCTTATTGTATTTTTTGTGCTTTACAGTTCGTTCAACCAAAACAATTGCGGTCTTGTCCATTTTATGTCCCGAGACAACGCCGGTAAGATAACTTATTTTTTTTTCTTTATTGGCTGTTTCCATATAATTATTTTGAGGATTTCTCTTTTAGAATGGTTAAAATCTGAGCAATGTTTTTTCGTGCTTGTCTTATTTCTCTCACATTTTTCAATTGCTGATTTGCAACCTTAAAATTTTGTTCCTGTCGTTTCTGGCAGAGATCCAGATAAAGCTTTTTCAATTCCTCAATGGATTTTACTTTTAATTCCTTAAATTTCATATTATTGTTTTGTTACAAATCTGGTTCTAACCGGCAGTTTATAGGCAGCCAAGCGCATTGATTCTCTTGCCACCGCCTCTGTGACACCGTCCATTTCAAATAAAACAGTTCCAGGGCGAACAACCGCAATATAATGATCAGGAGAACCTTTTCCTCCGCCCATGGTTGATTGAGAACCCTTGGCTGTTATCGGCCGATCCGGGAAAATTCTAATCCAAATTTTTCCGCCTCTTTTCGTGTATCTTGTCATTGCTCTTCTGGCAGCTTCAATTTGCCTGGAATTTACCCAGCCTTCGGTCGTCGCCTTCAGTCCGTACTGTCCGAAATCAACATTTGTCATGCGAGTGGCTCGCAAACCCTGATTTCTGCTTCGGCCTTTATGGCATTTTCTATGTTGTACTTTCTTCGGCTCTAACATACATTATATAATAAACTGTCAATCTATAAATATTATTTTTTATTAAAGACATCGCCGCGATAAATCCAAACTTTTATTCCGATCTTTCCATACATGGTATTCGCCTCCACCAATGCATAATCAATATCAGCGCGAATCGTGTGCAATGGGATCTTGCCAGAGCTCAATTGCTCTGATCTGGCAATTTCAGCACCATTCAAACGGCCGCCGATTTTCACTTTCACTCCCTTTGCTCCGGCTCGTTCCACTTTGCTGATCGCTTGCTTCAATGCTCGGCGAAAAGGAATTCTCTTTTCAATGTCAAATTTGATGTTCTGCGCGACCAATGTCGCATCCAATGCCGCATTGTCAACTTCTTTTATACTTATATTGATTGATATCTTCTGATCTTTTATGAATTTTCGGAAAATTTCTTTCTTTATTTTATCCACGCCCATGCCTCCCTTTCCAATAATTATTCCGGGGCGCGCGGAAAAGATGATTATGTGGATTTCCTTGGCTGTCTTTTCAATCTCAATTCTGGCAATAAAAGCATTTTGCAGCGTTTTGTTCAGATATGCCTTTATTTGCACATCCTGCTTCAATAGATTACTGTAATTTTTCACTGCAAACCATCGAGAATCCCAAGTCCTCGTCTGTTTGATGCGAAAAATTTTCGGATTTATTTTCTTTCCCATACGTTCTTCTTTTCCAATTTATTTCAGAATAATATAAATAGTGGTTTACATGCCCGCCTTTCGCTGGAACATCTTTTTCAATATTCCTTTGGACTTCTTATTTTTCTGGTCTTGATGCTGAATATGGCGGTGCTTGCCTTGACTGCGAACATCAAATGGCTGAGGCTTTTCTTCGTCAGTCAAACCCTTTTCCAGAGGTTCTTTCTTTTGCATCACATTCTTGCTTCCCATTTTTTCACTTGCCTTGCCGCTTGCCTGAATTGTCTGTATTTTTTCGGTTCCTTTCGGTTGCTCTTTTAATTTTTCAGAATCAATCTTTTCCGACAATGCCAGACAGACAATGCTGGTTCTCTTTCTTAACGGAGTTGCCCGGCCAAAGGCACGAGGCATCCAGCGATACAAAATAGATCCTTCATTCACTGTAATTTCTTTTATATATAAATTTTCTTTTTTTAAATTATGATTATGTTCGGCATTGGCCATTGCTGATTTCAAAAGCTTGCTGATCGGTCCGGCGGATCTCCTGCTCAACAGAAACAATCGATGAAGCGCTTCAACCGCATCCATTCCTCGGATCACATCAGCCACCACTCTGACTTTGCGCGGCGCCATGCGTACATTTTTTAATTTTGCTTTTACTGACAGCATATTAAATAGAAATTAATCTTAGGCCTTTCCCTTTGACTGTTGTTTGGCCATCTTTCCGCCATGGCTGATAAATTTTCTGGTGGGTGAAAATTCGCCCAGCTTGTGTCCCACCATGTTCTCAACTACCAACACATTTATAAAATCTTTACCATTATGAACTCCAAAGCTAAAACCAACCATGGCAGGAGTAATCGTCGCCCTTCGAGACCAGGTCTTTATAACAGTACCGGATCCTGGTTTTTGTTTGGCAACTTTTTCCAGCAGTCTTTCGTCAATGTAGAGTCCTTTTTTTATACTTCTAGACATAATAGTAAATAAATTTCGTAAAATTGGATTATTATTTTTTCTTTCGTTTGTTCTTTCTGCGCTTTATTATCAATCTGTCCGAAGGTCGATTTTTCTTTCTGGTCAATACTCCCAAAGCATGCTTGCCCCACGGAGTTTTAGGATATTTCAAACCGATCGGATTTCTCGCCTCGCCCCCGCCATGAGGATGATCCACCGGATTCATCACCTTTCCGCGGACAGTCGGTTTAATTCCCATGTGCCGCTTTCTTCCAGCCTTTCCCAATTTTACATGCATATGCTCGGGATTGCTGATCTGGCCGATTGTCGCCATACATTCTTTCGGCACCAATCTGATCTCAGAAGAAGGCAATTTCAGTTGAGCGTGCTTTTCCGTAATTGACATCAATTTCGCCCAAGCTCCGGCTGATCTGGCCATTTCTCCGCCCTTTCCCGGGAATAACTCTATATTGCAAATCAGTGAACCTATCGGGATATTCTCCAAGGCTGTCGCATTTCCCGACTGGATATCCACTTTTTCTTTTGATGAAATTATAACATCATTAACCTTTAAATCAACCGGCGCGATGATATATCTTTTTTCGCCGTCTCGATAAGTCAACAATGCGATTCTGGCGGATCGATTCGGATCATATTCAATGGAAGTGACTTTTGCCGGAATATCAAATTTATCTCGCTTGAAATCAATGATTCGATAAAACTGCTTGCTCCCGCCTCCAATATGCCGAACAGTGATCCGACCGGTGGAATTTCTGCCGCCGGATTTCTTTTTCGCCAACAGCAAACTCTTTTCCGGCTTCTTTTTTGTCAGATCAGAATTATCGATAATGCTCATCTGGCGACGCGCATTTGAAATTGGTTTGTATACTTTGATACCCATATATTATTTCATTATCCTTTTGATGTTTTTAATCATTCGGTTAAACACCTTCGTAAACTTCAATTTTGTCTTCTTTTGCCAGAGTGACAATCACCTTTTTGAAATCTTGCTTTTTCCCTTTTATTCTGCCATGACGGACATTTTTTCCTTTTCGGCGAACCATATTCATTTTAATCGGTTTTACGCCGTAAATACTCTTGATTACTTTTGCTACTTCTGTTTTATTGGCATTAATCGGAACAACAAATACATACTTATTTAAAAGCGCCAAGTCAGTGGATTTTTCACTGATCAACGGCTGTTTTATCAGCTTATACGCATTCGGAGCGATCACTTTCGGTTCTTTTCGAGAAGAAGTTGCTACCGGTTTCGGAGCTTTCTTCACCTTTGCCGCTGATTTCTTTTTTTCCGTTGCCGTAGCTGTGGCAACAGCTGAATCTGAAGATTGAGGCAAATTCATTTTTGGATTCAACTCTTTTTTATCTTCTTGGCTCGGTTTCAATATTTTGTTTAGCAGTCCCATACTGTTTATTTAGCTTCCTTTAAAAATACATTTTCCAATTCTTTTAACGCATCAGCGGTAAACAAAAGATTATTTGCTTTCAATGTATCAATTACATTCAATGAATTTACTGTGATAACATTTACTCCCTGAATATTATTTGCGGCGCGAACAATGTTTTCATTCATTTTATCGATTACGAGCAATGTTCCTTTTTTCAAATTCAATACCTGCAACAGTTTAATCATTTCTTTTGTCTTGCTTTCCGGCAATTCCAACTTTTGCAAAATCATTATCACATCAGCCTTTGCGCGGTCAGACAAAACCATGAACAATGCTTTCTTCTTCATCTTCTTGTTTAATTTCAATGAAAAATTTCTTTCAGCATTTGGTCCGAATGTTACGCCGCCGCCCCTCCAAAGAGGAGAACGGATAGAACCATGACGCGCGCGTCCGGTGCCTTTTTGTTTCCATGGTTTTTTTCCACCACCCCGCACCTGTCCGCGATCCTTTGCGTGCGCAAGAACTTGCTGAGATTGCGATCTCAAATATTCAACCACTTGCTGAATCAAGGATTCTTTTACCGGTATTTCAAAAATATTCGGATTCAATTCGATTTCACTGATAACTTCGCCCGATTGATTGTAAACTTTTGCCTTTAGCATATAATTTACTTTTTATCATCTTGAACATTAGAAACTTCTTCTGCTTTCGCAGGTTGTTCGACTGTTGCAGCTTCTTCAACTTTTGGAGCTTCCGATACAACTTCCGGAACCTTTTCTGTTTTCGTTGATTCTTCAACTTTCGGAGCTTCTTCTTTTTTTATTTCGAATTCACCTTGCGCCACAATAAAAAGCAATCCATTGAAAGCGCCGGGAATAGCTCCTTTTACAAAAATTTCATTATTATCCAAATCAATCGAAACTATTTCAAGATTTTTCACGGTAATTTTAGCATTGCCCATATGACCGCCCATTCGCATTCCTTTGAATACATGTTGCGGTTCACCGGCGCCAATGGAACCCGGCATCCTTAGCTGATCTTTATGGCCATGACTGGCAGGACTTCCATGAAATCCGTGTCTCTTTACAACGCCTTGGAATCCTTTGCCTTTTGATGTACCGCTAACGGTTACTTTATCTCCGACTTGAAAAATTGAAGCATCCAACTTTTGTCCGACACTCAATTTTTCAAACATTGGATCATTGGCCGGCAATCTGAATTCTTTGACGGTTTTGTAACCGATTTCTTTGTTGAATATCTTTTTGAAAAATCCTTGCAACGGTTTGTTCAATCTCTTTGTTTCTCGCGCTGCCAATTGAATATAATGGGCATTACTTTCCTTGAGCTCTTTCTTTCCGGAAACAAAACAAGTATCAGCTTTTATTCTCGTTACGGGAACGGCTGTACCATTTTCCAAAAAAATTTGATTCATTTCTTGTTTTTTTCCTATTAAAAATTTCATAATTCGTAAATAAAAAGACCGGACTTAGCTGGCCCGGTTCTTTCCGCCGGTTTATATTCAATAGCTAATCGATTTTTATCAAGCTTAATTTACAATATACGATTCTCCGTTTATCCATCAAGCATTTCTCGACACTTCACGATAAAACGCGGTTACCAAGACCCTTTTAATGGATAATTAACTCTAAGAAGAGATTACTACATTTTAATTTCAATGTCAACACCAGCGGGCAGATTCAAATTCATGAGCGCATCAATGGTTTTTGGGTTCGGATTCAGTATATCGATAAGGCGTCGATGAACTCTGATTTCATACTGATCGCGAGCGTCTTTGTGCACGAAAGTTGATCTGTTTACAGTGTATTTCTTCTTTTCCACCGGCAAAGGAATGGGTCCGCGAATAATCGCCCCCGTTCTCTCCCCCGCTTCAATAATATTCTGGGTCGTTCGATCAATTATCTTGTGGTCATACGCCTTAATTTTTATGCGAACGCGGGATGCACTTTCTTCTTTTTGCTTGTCGCTTTTTGTGTCTGACATTGCTGTGATTTATTTAATAATTTTTGTAACCACTCCAGAACCAATAGTCTTGCCGCCTTCACGGATAGCAAATCTTTGATGTTCTTCCAAGGCAACCGGAGTAATTAGATTAATAACCAATTTTACGGTATCGCCCGGCATCACCATCTCTGTTCCCTCCGGTAAAATAACTTCACCGGTAACATCGGTTGTTCTGATATAAAATTGTGGTTTATAACCCTTGAAAAATGGTTTGTGTCTGCCTCCCTCTTCTTTGCTCAAGATATAAACTTCACCTTCAAATTCTAGATGAGGTGTCACAGAACCTGATTTACACAAAATCTGACCTCGTTCCAATTCGTCTTTTTTAATACCGCGAAGCAAAATTCCGGCGTTGTCGCCTGCTCGGCCTTCGCTCAATGTTTTGTTGAACATTTCAATACCGGTGACAACCACTTTTTGAGTTGGCTTCAAACCGACCAATTCTACTTCTTCATTTACTTTCACCATTCCGCGCTCAATTCTTCCAGTGACAACAGTTCCTCGGCCTTCAATTGAAAAGACATCTTCAATCGGCAGCAAGAACGGTTTTTCCACATCGCGAATCGGCTCTGGAATATATGTATCCAACGCATCCAACAATTCTTTCATACAAGCTGTAGCCTCAGGATCAGCCGGATTTTCCAATGCTTTTAAGGCAGAACCGCGAATTACCGGCGTTTCATCTCCCGGAAATTCATATTTCTTCAGTAAATCTCGGACTTCTTCTTCCACCAAGTCAATCAATTCTTTGTCATCAACCAAATCAACCTTGTTCAAAAATACGACAATGGAAGGAACGCCTACCTGGCGAGCCAACAAAATATGCTCGCGAGTCTGGGGCATAGGACCATCAGTCGCCGCAACCACAAGGATCGCGCCATCCATCTGAGCTGCTCCGGTAATCATGTTTTTTACATAATCAGCATGCCCCGGACAATCAACGTGCGCATAATGCCGCTTGTCGGTTTCATATTCGACGTGCGCTGTCGCAATGGTAATACCGCGTTCTTTTTCTTCCGGAGCTGCGTCGATTTCATCAACATTTTTCATTTGCGCTTTTCCGCCGCTCGCAATGAGATACTTCAATATCGCCGCGGTTAAAGTTGTTTTACCGTGGTCAACGTGACCAATTGTTCCCACATTGACATGTGGTTTTGTTCGTTCAAATACTTCTGTTGCCATTTTATTATTCTCCATTGGCGACCCCCTATATGGGGTTTTAATCCAGCCGCCTTAAGTTTAGTTATTAATATTTTTATTAAAATTAACAGATAAATTATAACAATAAAAAAAGAATTTTGCAACTAATCCACCGGCTCAATATAATATCTTTCGTCATCTTCATCTTCTTCATCATCCATGTCCCAATCTTCCCTCCATTCGGAAGAATCGATTTCCGGTTGAACCGATTGCCATTGGTCAATTTCAAGGTTAATTTTATCGAGCAATTGCTCTTCTGTCAAGCTCTCAATGTCTTGTTCTTCTAATACCAGCGCCTCATAATCAGCCGCTCTCATTATCACATAAACTTCTTCATTGTCAGCATCCGCCACAAAACAAGGATTACCGGTTTTTCTCACTAATTCGAATATTCTTTTACTGTTTATTGCCATATTTTTATCTATGAACTCCAATTATCGGTTCAGCATGGACATTATTTTGAATTTTTTCCAGATATTATTTTTTCCACCGCGCTTGCAGGCACTTCCGCGTAATTTGAAAATTCCATGGAATAACTGCCTCTGCCCTGAGTAATGGAACGCAATTGAGTCGCATATCCGAACATTTCACCAAGCGGCACGAGCGAAGAAATAACTTTTGTATTTCCGCGATCTCTCATTTCCGTAATCTGCGCTCTCTTTGAATTCAAATCTCCCACAACATCTCCCATATATTTTTCGGGAATAACATCTTCCACCTTCATAATAGGTTCAAGCAATACAATGCCGGCTTTTTTCGTCGCCTCTTGCACGGCGAGAGATCCTGCGATTTTGAAAGCAGCTTCCGAAGAATCAACATCATGGAAAGATCCATCATAAAGGGTGGCTTCCACATCAACCAATGGAAATCCGGCCAACACGCCTTTTTCAAGAGCCTCTTTTACACCCTTTTGAATGGCGGAAATAAATTCTTTTGGAATAACGCCGCCCTTAATTTCATCTAAAAATTCAAATCCGGCGCCGCGTTCTCTCGGAGAAATTCTAATCCAGCAATGGCCGTATTGACCGCGTCCGCCTGACTGGCGAATATATTTTCCTTCAGCTTCAGCTGTTTTCTTGATGGTTTCTTTGTAGGCAACTTGCGGTCGTCCGATATTCGCTTCCACGCTGAATTCGCGCTTCATGCGATCAATAATAATATCCAAATGCAATTCCCCCATGCCGGAAATAATGGTCTGCAATGTCTCTTCATCGGTTCTGATTCTGAATGTCGGATCTTCTTCCGCCAATTTTTGCAAAGCCATGCCCATTTTTTCTTGATCAACCTTTGTCTTGGGCTCAATGGCAACGGAAATAACCGGCTCGGGAAACACAATATTTTCGAGGACAAGCGGTCTGCTCTCATCGCAAAGGGTGTGTCCGGTAAAAGTATTTTTCAATCCGATAATCGCCGCAATTTCGCCGGAAAAAACTTCAGTCACTTCTTCTCTGTGATTCGCGTGCATGCGGACAATGCGGCCGATTCTTTCTTTTTCTCCGGTATGAGTATTGAGCACATAAGAACCTGATTTCAAATTGCCGGAATAAACGCGAATAAAACACAATTTTCCCACATACGGATCAGTGGCTATTTTGAATGCCAAAGCGGCAAACGGCTCGCTGTCATCCGGTCGAACAAGAATTTTCTTTTCTTCATCATCCACCGCGCATCCTTCCAACGGAGGAATATCCAGCGGAGACGGCAAAAATTCCACAACAGCGTCCAGCAACAGCTGAACTCCTTTGTTTTTCAAAGCGCTGCCGCACAAAACGGGAACAATCTTATTTTCATTCACCGCTTTTCGCAAAACTCGCTTCAAATCTTCGACAGAGATCTCTTCTCCGGCCAAATATTTATCCATTAAAACTTCGTCATTGTCGACTATGGCTTCAACCAATTTATTTTTGTATTCCACCGCCTGCGATTGCATATCTTCCGGAATATCTTTTTCCGTAATGGTGACGCCCAAATCATCCTCGTAAAAATACGCCTTGCCCTTGAACAAATCAATAATTCCTTTGAATGTTTCCGCAGCGCCGATGGGCAATTGAATGGGAAACGCGTTTTTTGTCAGCCGATCATGAATTGAATCCAAATCAGCGTAAAAATCAGCTCCCATGCGATCCATCTTATTTATAAAGGCCAAGCGCGGCACATGATATTTGTCAGCCTGATGCCAGACGGTTTCAGACTGAGGCTCTACGCCGGCAACGCCGTCAAACACGATTACGCCGCCGTCAAGAACGCGCAAAGAGCGCTCAACCTCAGCGGTAAAGTCAACGTGGCCCGGAGTATCAATAATATTAATGCGGCAATCATTCCAAAAACAAGTGGTGGCAGCGGAAGTAATGGTAATTCCCCGCTCTCGCTCCTGTTCCATCCAATCCATCTCAGCCGCACCTTCATGAACTTCTCCGATTTTGTGCTTTTTGCCGGTATAAAACAAAATTCGCTCAGAGACGGTCGTCTTCCCAGCGTCAATGTGCGCGATAATTCCGATATTTCGTGTTTTGTCCAAACTATATTCGCGAGGCATAAAAATTTATTTTTTGTTCGAATTTCAATTTGCAAATGGCTGATGTAACGTTCCATTGATTTTTGTTATTCCATTTGAAATAAAAATCCGCTTATTTAATATCTTAAATATGTATACTTCAAGCGATTAATATCTCGCAAAATGAGCAAAGGCTTTGTTGGCCTCAGCCATGCGGTGCACATCATTTCTCTTTTTGATCGCATCGCCTTCATTGTTCAATGCCGCAACCAATTCTTCCGCCAATTTCTTTGCCATTGGTTTGCCTTTTTTATTTTTCGCGGCAGTAATGAGCCAGTGCAAAGCAAGGAAATATCGTCTGTCTCCGCGCACGGGCTGAGGAATCTGAAAATTGCCGCCGCCTACGCGCCTGCTCTTCACTTCAAGTTGCGGAATTACATTTTTTACCGCCTGATCAAAAACACCTAAAGCATTGGTATATTCTTTGCCATCGATTTTTCCGGTTTTGATGCGTGATTCTATATCATCAAAACAATCATAAAGCACATTTTGCGCGGTTGACTTTTTGCCATCCTGCATCAAAAAATTGATGAATTTAGCCACCAAAGTGCTATTGTATCGACCATCCGGCTTTATTTTCTGTTTTGGAGCTTGTTTTCCTCTCATAATATTTCTAAAAATTACTACTTAGATTTCTTTGCGCCATACAATGAACGTCCTTGTTTTCTCTTGTCCACGCCCTGAGTATCATAAACTCCGCGAACAATGTGATAGCGGACGCCCGGCAAATCCTTTACTTTGCCGCCGCGAACAAGAACAATCGAGTGTTCCTGCAAATTATGTCCTTCACCCGGAATATATGCGGTGACTTCCTGCCCGTTTGACAAGCGGACGCGAGCGATTTTTCGGAGCGCTGAGTTCGGTTTTTTCGGAGTTGTTGTTTTTACTTTCAAACAAACGCCTCTTTTAAACGGCGAGCCTTTTTCCAATTCCGTACTTCTCCGTCTTAAACTGTTCATAACAAACTGAAGCGCCGGAGACTTTGACTTTAGCGATGAACTTTTTCTGCCTTTTCGCACCAATTGATTTACTGTTGGCATATTAATTTCATGGTAAATAAAAATTAGCTTAATTTAAGCTATCTTAATCGAGAACAGGATATCATATAAAATAGACGCCGTCAAGAAACTACAGCATGATTTTGTACACAAGGTTGATTAGCCGTAAAAATAGTGAACTTAGCAAATTCAAACCGATAATATTATCCAATATAATAACACCGAGAAGAATAGTCGGGCCGTGCTGTTCGAGAAAATCCCGAATATGCGCATATCGAAAATCGGATATAATGGAAAACAGTATTTTTGAGCCGTCGAGCGGCGGAATGGGCAAAAGATTGAATGCCATTAAAACAATATTCAATCCGATCAACAAATTCAAAAAATGAACCAGTAAATTTTCCGGCGGAACGATCTGATAGGTAATTACCAGACGCAATGCAAGCGCGCTGATAATCGCCAACAACAGATTTGACAATGGACCGGCAACAGCCACGAGCGCCGGACCGAAACGTTGATACTTTAAATTATAAGGATTGAACGGAACCGGCTTGCCCCAACCGAATCCAACCAACAGCAACATGAAAAATCCAAGCCAACTGACATGAGAAAGAGGATTCAGCGTCAAACGGCCGCTGTCCTTTGCGGTTGAATCACCCAGTAAAGTGCCGGCGAGCGCGTGACAAAATTCATGAACCGTTAAAACAACCAGGATCGCCATAATCCAGGCGACGAGCATCACCGGTTCGCCCAACAAAGACTGCAAAAGCATATTTTATATAAAGGATAAATTAATTTCACTTAATATTTCCAGAGAATCAGACGGCAGAAAAAACCGCTTGATTTATTATAACACATGTGATAGTATAAGACCACGATTCGATCGGCTTATACAAATATAATATAAGAATATATTTAACTTGCCAACCGGAATTGCGCTGAACGAAAAAAAATAATGTAAATTTTAACCATTTTGATAAGACATATGTCAAAAATTTGTGAAATCTGCCAACGCGGACCGCGCGCGTCCGTGTCCCGCAGCCACTCAAACGTTGCGACAAAGACAAGACAATTGATCAATCTGCAATCGAAAAAAATAGATGGAAAAAGAATTTCCATTTGCACAAAATGCATCAAAACAATGTCCAAGGCATAAAAATTCTTGGCTGAAAAAAGAAACGTTTTTCAACGTTCTTTTTTTATTCTGACATTGATTACTTTGCTTAATTAATATATAATTTTATTAGTCATTTAAATTAATCACAGTTTGAAATTTTATTATTTACACTGAATATTTCATATGATGAACTTCCTAAAAAAACCTGTATTCTATGTTCCCGCGATAATTATTATCCTAACAATAATCGGCGGCGGATATTATTATCAACAAAAAACAAAAGCTCCCGAATTTGATTTTGCGCTGGCGCAAAAAGCGGCAATCATTCAAGAAGTGAATGTGACAGGCACGGTCAAGCCGGCGGAAAGCGTTGAATTGTCATTTGAAAAAAGCGGAAAAGTTTCGGCCGTCAATGTCAAAGCGGGAGACAATGTAAAAAAAGGACAACTGCTGGTATCTCTCGCCAGCAATGATTTGGTGGCTCAACTGAATCAAACATTTGCGTCGCTTTCATCTTCAAATGCGCAATTGCAACAATATCTGGATTCTCTGGAACGAGAACAAACAAAGCTGGCTGAAATGAAAAAAGGAACGAGAGCCGAAGAAATTCAAATTTCAAAAAATCACGTGACAAACGCGGAACTGGCGCTCGCTGACGCGGAGAAAAATCTGGAAACGGTTAAAGAAAAAGCAAACACTGATCTGCAGCAAATCTATGATTCCAGCGCCAGCGCGCTAAATTATTCATTGAGCATTGCGACAAACACACTATATACAATCACTGATCTTCAACAAGCGTATTTTTCCGGAACAGATCCGAAGGCAAACAACCTGGCTGATTCAAAAACAGCGGTTGTTGACGCGCTGCTCGGAGCGGCCAATGCGGGAAGATGGAATAATACTTCGCTGAGCTCATTGAACGGAGGAGCGAAAAAATTGACAGCCGATGCTTTTGCCGATCCAAGTGAGACAAACGTCAATTCCGCCCTGACCGCAATGAATGACAGTCTGCAAAAAATACAAACCACACTGGAAATACTGAAACAAATGACTGAGCTGACAGCAACGGAACAAACAACCGTGACAACCGCAAAAAACTCGATCAATACTGAATTGACATCAGTAAGAGGAAAAATTCAATCCATACAAGTGCAAAAAGCGGTCAATCAGACCAGCGAACAAACCGCGGAGACCGGCGTCACAACCGCGCGCAGCAATCTGCTGAACGCGCAAGCTGAATTGAATTTGAAACAAGCGGGATACACAACAGAGCAACTCTCCGCTCAAGAATCAATGGTGAGACAGGCTGAATCAAATGTAAAAGCAGGACAAGCGCAAATCCGTTATTCTCAGGCCAATGTGCAGAGCGCGCAAGCTCAATTGACTAAAAATTATCTTCGTTCGCCGATCGGCGGAACTGTGGCTGAACAAAACGCTAAAGTCGGAGAAATCGTTTCACCCAATATTCTGATGATTAAAATTTTATCCGAAGCGAACTTTGAAATTGAGACCAATGTTCCGGAAGTGGATATCTCAAAAGTAAAAATAGATGATACCGCCCGCGTCACTCTCGACGCCTACGGTTCTGATGTTATTTTCAATACGCGCGTCATTGCCATAAATCCGGCGGAAATTATGATCGAAGGAGTCGCCACCTACAAAGTGACTTTGCAATTTGAAAAAGAAAACGAACAAATCAAATCGGGAATGACCGCAAACATTGATATTCTGACAGACAGACGAGAAAACACGCTGGCAGTGCCTCAACGGGCTGTCTTCACATCTGACGGAAAGAAAATGATCAGATTGGCGAATGACGACGGATCAATCAAAGAAATTGAAGTGAAAACCGGATTGCGCGGATCAGATGGAACCATTGAAATTTTAGAAGGCGTGAATGCGGGCGACAAAGTCATAACATTCATTAAAGAATAATATTTATGGCATTGATCGAAACAAAAGATTTGGAAAAAACATTTGAAGACGAGGGAGTCATCACTCCGGCTCTTCAAGGAATTACTTTCAATGTTGAGAAAGGAGAATTTGTCGCGATCATGGGACCGTCAGGCTCCGGCAAATCCACAATGTTGCAGATCTTGGGATTTCTCGATCGCCAGACCAAGGGAACTTACAAATTCGCCGGGAGAGAAATGGATGATTTTTCCGAAGACGAACTGGCGCATACCAGAAATAAAAAAATGGGCTTTATTTTCCAATCTTTCAATCTTTTGCCCAGAACTTCTGTTTTTGAAAATGTCCGATTGCCGCTGATTTATTCCAATGTGCCTGAATCAAAATGGAAAAGCCAGACCGAAAAAGCCATACAAGCGGTCGGCCTTTTTCATAGGATGAACCATGAAAGTTCCCAATTGTCAGGCGGTGAAAAACAGAGAGTGGCCATCGCTCGCGCGCTGGTAAATAAACCGGAAATAATTTTCGCGGATGAGCCGACCGGCAATCTGGACACAAAATCAGGCCAAGCGATCATGGAAATTTTGCATAACATGCATGAAAAAGAAAAAATAACCATTCTGCTCATTACTCATGAAACATATACGGCGGAACACGCGGAAAGAATTATAAAGCTGCGAGATGGAAAAATTGAAACGGACAGCAAGGTTGCAAACAGGCATGGCGCAAAAGATTTTCTAAAATAAACGGCCGGAATTAAATATGAAAACAAAACACCTAATAAAAATCGCTTTTTCCGGTTTGACCGGCAATAAACGCCGAGCCGCTCTTACAATACTGGGCATTGTAATCGGAATCACGGCAATCATGCTGATAATGTCGCTGGGACAGGGCGCGCAAAATCTAATTTTGAGCCAAGTGCAAAATATGGGCGCGAAAATAATCATTGTCCAGCCGGGACGACAACCGAGCGGACCGAGCGACATTGCGCAGTCAATGAGCGATTCATTGAAAGAAAAAGATTTGATAGCTCTGCAAAAAAAATCAAATGTTCCCACACTTGCAAAAATAGAAGCTTTAAATGTTGGCGGAGCCACGGCTTCCTATGAAAATGAAACATATCGAATGAGCATTTTCGGCGCGTCCGAACTGCTGCAAAAAATTTACAATGTACAACTGACCGAAGGAAGATTCATTACTGATGATGATGTGAAAAATCGCGCTGATGTTGTGGTGATCGGATCAAAAATAAAACAAGAACTTTTCGGCGAATCAGATGCTGTCGGAGAAAAAATAAAAATCAAAAGCAGAAATTTTCGAGTTGTCGGCATTGTAAAAAAGGGACAGAGCGGATTTGTTAACTTTGATGAAGCGGCCATTGTCCCGTATACAACATCTCAACAATACATTTTCGGAATAAAACATTTTCACCATTTACTGATCGAAGCGACTTCCGAAGATGTGGTGGAACAAACTCTGCAGGATGTGCAAATAACTCTCAGAAATTCGCATGGAATTACAGATCCGGAAAAAGATGATTTCTACGCCACGACATCGGAAAGCGCGATCGACCAGATCAATACGATCACAACAATTTTAACTTTGTTTCTCGTGTCAGTCGCGGCAATATCGCTCGTTGTCGGCGGAATCGGCATTATGAATATCATGCTCGTGTCCGTAGCGGAAAGAACCAGGGAAATTGGGCTGAGAAAAGCGCTCGGCGCGACAAGCATGAATATTTTATTGCAATTTCTGGCGGAATCAATAATGCTGACAGCCATTGGCGGGGCGGTGGGAATTTTTCTCGGTTCCAGCATTTCTTTTTTAACCACAATAATTCTAACGCAATTTCTCGGTCTTGATTGGCCGTTCTCATTTCCGCTCTCAGCCGCGCTCATAGGATTGGCGGTAGCCGCATTTGTAGGACTGGTTTTCGGAATTTATCCGGCAAAGCAAGCGGCGAAGAAAAGTCCGATTGAGGCGTTGAGGTATGAATAGGATTTGCAGGGAGCAGGGAGCAGGGAGCACTAATCACATAACACATATCACATAACGCATAACGCATATCACATAACGCATAACACATAACGCATAACACATAACGCATATCACATAACGCATAACACATAACGCATATCACATAACGCATAACACATAACGCATAACACATAACGCATATCACATAACGCATAACACATAACGCATATCACATAACGCATATCACATAACGCATAACATGTAGCAATTATCAGGGAGCACAATTAAAATCCTAAATTCGAAATACTAAATACTAAACAAGCTTCAAGCTCGAAATCACAAATTATAAATTATTAATTGCGTAATTATAATTCGCCTGCCCCGCACGCTGCGGTGGAGAATTCGCAGCCACTGCGATACGGATCCCCGCACGCTACGGTGGTAGCAACCAACGGCAAGGAGCACTAGACAAGGAACACAATTGAAATCCTAATTTCGAAATCCTAAATACTAAACCACCGCTGTGAGCGGGATCCCGCACGCTGCGGGACAAATTCGAAATTCCAAATTAATGATAAATCCTAAGTGCGAAATTATAATTAGTCGCAACAATTCCAAATGGCTACAAGCTAAAATACAAATTACAAATCAAAAAACGGCGCTGAGGCCGTTTTTTTTGAAATCTGATTTTATCGAGTGATTGTGATAGTAGCAGCATCCTCCGGATCGCAGGCGCCCATGGTAATAATGCCGGTCGCTTTTTTCTGAATCCAATAATCGGTTTTTGCATCCGTGCCTGACGCGGGGTCTTTCGGTACTGCTCCGACATATCCGTCGGTAACAAGACTGGTAAGATCGGCGCAGGCGGCCTGAGTGACCTGCGCAGTGCAACCGGTATCTCCTCCGGCGGCGCAAGTGCCGACAGTATAATACAAATCATCGGTTAATGCCGCAATATTCACCGCATATGTTCCTCCATTGTCGATCTGATCAAGTTTTACGGCATGAACAATATTTACAATATCAGCCCAACGGCGAGCGTCGCGCGCTTTTTTGAATCTGGACAGCGGATCAAGGGCAATGAAAATAATAGCAGCTAAAATCGCGATAATCGCGATCACGATCAAAAGTTCGATCAAGGTAAATCCTTTTTTATTTGTTTTTATTTCTCTAAACATACTCCATTAACAATTATTAATTTATTATTCGAAAAAATTTATTGTTTCAAACCATAAGCCGCGGAAATCCAGCCTTCTTGACCATCCGCTAACTCTATTTTAAACCATTGATTTGATTCTTGCAACAGAGGATAACTTTCTCCGGGATTTACTTTTGAAATTATTTCAAAAGTTGTTCCCGGACCGCTCCGAGCATTCAGCCAGCCGGTTTCCGTTTCTTTGATTGTGACTGTCGGAACTTTTTCTTCGACAATCGGCAGCTCGGGTTCCACTGCAGGAAATTCTTCGGGCGCTGTTTCAGGAATTACCGCAGGAGTTTCTTCCGTCGGTTCTGCCGGAATTTCCTCGGGAGCAACTTCAGAAGCTTCTGCCGGTTTCTCTGCCGGAACGATTGTACTGCCCGTCTCTTCCTGAGAAATTTCAATCATTTCATCCAATGAAATATTTACTCTGCCCCACAAATAAACTACGTCGGGATTGTCAGTCAATTCAATTTTTGTTTTTTCAATGCTGTTCAAAATATATTGAACTTTATTTTTATTTAGCTTGTTCACCTCAGCCAAAATAAATCCGTCCGCTTGCGTTGGATTGAAAACAAGCCACGTCATTGTTAACGGGAAAACCAATTCAGCCGGCGCGCTGTTCAACGGATCGCTCCACAAAAACTCGCTCGGATTTGTTTCCGTTTCAACTCCGGCTTTTGAAAAAGTTTTCGCTTCTTCGAAATTCGCCGCTGATTCTACCGAATCCTCAATCGTTCTTCCCTGCACTCTGTCAGTCGTGTACGCGGACGCCTTTAGCGCCACCGGAACTTTCACCTCAATGGATTGATTTTTTTGAAACTGAGCTGTAAGTAAAGACGCAACATCTTGTTCTTGTTTTGCTTGTTGATTGCTCTTGAACCAATACGCGCCCGCTATTCCGATAAAACCCACAACCAATATCACCAACAGAATAATTTTTTGAACATTTAATTTTGAAGTCTCTTCTTTTTCTTCAACCAAATTCATAACATTAGACTCAGGTCCTACGCCGTTGCTGATTACGCCGACTTTTTTTTCTTCCGGCATTTCAAAATTTTTCTTTGGCGCGACTAACGGAGACATCGCTTCCGGAGACATGGCCACATCTCTGGCTTCCCAGTCCTTGTCCAAACCGCGCAAAGCCAATCCGGCAGACTGAATATATTCCAATGCTTCTTTTTTATTTATTGTTCCATCCCCTGCCAGCAAATCAGATTCGCCCAGCTCAGCCGGTAATTTTAAATTCGTGGAAAAATAATCGGCAATTCCTCTTAAACGGGCGGAACCGCCCACCAAAATTATTTTTTCAACTTTTTCATTATTTTTTTCTTGAAAATATTTTATCGCTTGCTTCACTTCCTTCAATATCGGCTCCAATGCTTTTACCAACACGGGAAATATTTGCTCACCCGGTTTTGACAATCCGATCCGCCGTTTCTGCTGTTCGGCCGCGGCAAATTTAATTTTTAAAAATCTGGCAACCGCTCGCGTAAAATCTTTTCCGGCGACATCAACCGCAAAAGAAGATTTCAGACCTTCGTCATTGAAAATATCAATGCTTGTTTCCTCTGCTCCGATATCAACAATGCAAACCGGGTTTTCCACGCCAGCTTCAAACAATCCGCGAAAAGCCGCCAATGCTTCCACATCAAAAACATCCACATCCAGCTTCATCTTTTCAAAAAATTCATGCCACTCCGCCACAACTTGCCGGCTGGCGGCAATCACCAGCAATTCAACTTCATCCTCATCCTCGCCAATCACTTTGTAAGAAAATGTGCAATCATCTTCCTCCAACGGGATCGAGGCTTTTACTTCCTGAGCGACAAGATCATCCCGGTCATCTTCCGAATGAATCGGAACTGTGAACGGATGTGAATAAATCTGACTCTTTGGCAAACCGAAAATCACTTTTTTCGGAATCAACGCCTGCGGAATGGCCGTAGCAAACGCTTGGTCAATGTACTTTGCCAAGCGAGCCTCGTTTTTGATACGGCCGCGCTCAACAATGCCAACAGGCATTTCCACATGTCCGATGCTGGAAACCTGCATTTTTCCGCCGGAAGAAATGAGCTCAACCACATTGATCGTCCTGTCGCCGATATCAAGACCGATTGATTTTTTTGAGAACAAAAACATAATGCCGTTTTATTTTTATGTTGAAACTTCCTCCCAGGAAACAATGGTAATCACATTGCCCGAAAGAGAAAGATCAATTTTTATTTTTTGATTGTATTCGCCGGAAGTTGCTGTCACATTCACCGTTCGATTAACGCCTGCGCTTGCTACGCTTATTATACACGATCCTTTGCCGATTGATAAGGTCTCGCCGGTATATCCGGTATTTATTCGGAGCTGCCGCAAGGATTCTTCGGCGCAAGCGTCGGCAATGGAAAAAGTTTCCGATGAGCGAAGCGAAGCATACCCCATCTCCAATTCGCCCAAACCCAAAATCGAAGCTGAATAAGCGATTATCAGAGCGGCGGCGGCAATCACTACAATGGCGAGCAAGGCGGCGATGCCGGATTCATTTTTTGATTTTGTTTTCATTGTTTGTTTTATTTATTGAAAATATTTGTTCGACGGTCAGACGGATGCGGTGTAGAAACGCAATGGTAGAGACGCATTGCAATGCGTCTCTACCATTGCGTCTCGAACATTTCGTTTTTATCGATATATCGCCTTGCGCGACGAATACGCCGTTCATTTGCAGGGGTTCAACATGTTGAACCCCTGCAAATGGGACGAAGGGAAAAACGAAATACGCGGGAGGTTTATCCGCAAGCGCGGAGAGCGTGGAGACGGATGCAATCCGTCTTTACGCCGGACATCCCGCTATTCTATTGTCTCAAACTAACCGCTGTCTGCCAAGATTGCGCGTAATTGAATTCAACATCCGGATTGGTATTTTTGTACGCGGAGGTAAACTGAACACGGATATTTTCGCGATAAGACGCTGATGTTAAATTCGTGAACACCAAATTTGTCACTTTGATGCGATCGCTCGTTATCGGTATTGCGGCGGACAGGCCTTCCTTTATTTGAAGAGTTCCATCATCATTGTTCAGACTGATTATCGTCGGATTCTTCGCCGCATCAGCCATGGCGAGCGACAGAACGCCCGGATCGGTGCCGAAAGTGGAAGCTCCAACATTAACCGCCGCAGCCGCCATTATTCGCTGAGTGATAAATTGCAAAGAAACACGGGCGTTTGATTGCACTTCTTCGACAGTATATGTTTTGTTCCTGGCTTCGGAAACCGAAAGGCTGAATGAAATAAAACTAACCATGGCGATACTGATGATCGCAATATAAATAATCGTTTCGATTAAAGTAAAACCTTTTTCTTTCATGCTATTTGTAATTAATGCGGACTTCGCTGAGAACAGGAGTATCTGCGCTGTCTCCGCTGAATTCCACTCTGTATTGAACCCATTGATTGCCATTTAAATTCACCGGAATCAATGATCCGCTCGATGAAGTGAAATATGTGCCGGCTCCGGCAACTCCGTACCAAGCGCTCCAAAGTCCGGGAGATCCGCCGGAATCAGGCGCGGTTCTAATTTGAAATTTGATCGCGCAAGCGGGTGTACAAACAGGAATTGTCGCGTCCCAATCAATAATCTGCACCGGCGACGCGTCAGTCATATTGAAAGCGGAAGAAACCAGATAGCCGGAAATTTCATAACCTCCGCCTCCGCCTACTCCCTGAAAATGAAGAAACAAACCATTGTCGCCCACCGCCCAACCTTCAGTGGCGCTTGCCAGGGAAATTTCATTTAAATTTGTCGCTGTCGGAGAAGTGAACAATGCCCAGTTAATTCCTCGATAACGAATAATGGTGCCGGCAGCGCCCACCGCCCAGCCATTGTTCGATGCTCCCAAAAACACCGCATTCAAAGCATTGGTCGTCGGTGAAACCTGCGTTGACCAAGCCGCTCCGTTCCATTTTATAATTGTCCCTGCCGCGCCCACCGCCCAGCCGTCATTCGCGGCCGCGAGGAAAACATCATTCAACTCATTGGCCGTGGGAGAAGCAACTGTTACCCAAGCTGCGCCATTCCAACGAATAATAACTCCGCCCGCGCCAACCGCCCAGCCGTCAGAATCGGACAACATATACACGCTATTCAAATTTGAAACTGTAGGCGATGCCTGCGCAGACCAAGCTGCTCCGTTATAATGTAATATTGTTCCGGCATTGCCGACAGCGTAAACACTGGTCGAGCTGACCGCGGAAACTCCATTCAAATTATTTACCGTGGGAGATGCAACAGTACTCCAGGTTCCCGAATTGTTGAGAAGAATCAATCCGCCGTTTCCCACCGCCCAGCCGGTGGTAGAACTGACAAAATCAGTATCATTGATAACGGAAGATGTGGGAGAAGTATCAACCTGCCAGGCATAACCGTTGTAACTGTTCAAAGAACCGGCATTGCCGACCGCAAATCCGCTCGTGGTAGAAACCATGTCAATACCGCGCAAAGTCTGTACGGTTGGATTGTTATAATTAATGGTCACTTCTTGAAACTCCGGTGAGAAATTCTGATTGCCGGTGGAAAAAGAAACTCGATATTGAATATAACGGCCAACGGGAGAAGTGAGCGCTTCACCGCTCGGAATCGTGTGAGAGCCGGAAAAAGCAGACCAACTGCCGTCGGGAACCGCGGTATTTCCGGTTCTCGTATTGATAATAATGTCAGTGCCATAAGTTCCGGTATCTTCGAGCCATGAAATATAATCCCAATGAGTGATGGCAGAACCGCTGTCAATCACTGAAGAAGTGAAAGTTCCGGTAAAGGAATATAGTAGTTTGTAATGAATTATTGTCGTATTCTGACCCATGGCCCAAATGTCCGAGGCGCTGACCATATAAACGGTAAACAAATTATTTCCTGTGGGAGAAGTCTGCGTTGACCAAGCGGTTCCATTCCAGCGAATAAGAACTCCGCCCGCGCCGACCGCCCAACCGGAGGAAGATGAACTTAAATGAACATCCGATAAATTGACAGCCGTGGGCGAAGTAAATGTCGCCCAGCTGACGCCATTGTATCGAACAATCACGCCGCCATTGCCGACAGCCCAGCCGTCTGACGCGGAAACCATGTGGACTGAATTTAGTTGCGCTGCGGTTGGCGAAGTGACTGCTGACCAACTGACGCCATTGTAATGAATAATTCTACCGCCGGAACCGACAGCCCATCCGTCTGACGCGGAAATCATGTAAACGGAATTTAAATCAGTGCCAACCGGCGAAGCGTTATTCGCCCATCCGGCTCCATTGAATCTGACTATTCGTCCACCCTCGCCCACCGCCCAACCGTCTGACGAGGAAACCATGCTAACTCCGAACAAATCATCTGCGGTCGGCGATGACAGATCTGTCCAAACGGAACCGTTGTAAGAAAGTATTCTCCCCTGCCGTCCCACCGCCCAGCCGTGCGTGGCGTCCACCATGTCAATTGAATAGAGATTTTTGTTTGTGGGAGAAGCTCTGCTCAGCCAATCGGCGCCGTCATAATTTAAAATATTTCCGCTCGCGCCCACAGCCCAACCGGAATTGGCGCTAGTCATATCCATGGCATAAACAATAAAACTTCCCGGAGCAGAAGTAATTTCCGACCAATTAACGCCGTCATATTTTAAAATCGACTCCTCATTCGGCATACCGCCGACAGTCTGGCCAAAGGTAGTGGAAACCATATCAACTCCATTCTGGCCATTGACAGTACTCGGAGTTATGTCAGTCCAAACGGTTCCGTTCCAGGCAATCATTTCTCCCTGCCCCACTCCGTTGCCTCCGACCGCCACGCCAAAATTAGTGCTGACCATTGAAACCTGATGAAGTTCGCGGCTGGCCGGCGATGCTTGCACCGCCCAGCTCGTGCCATTGTAAAACAACATTGTCCCCTGCTGTCCGACAGCCCACCCATGAGTCGCGTCAACAAAATCCATGCCATACAAACTCTTGCTTGTCGGTGAAGCGGCCGTACTCCAAGCTGAACCATTATAGCTCAATATCGTACCGCTCGCTCCCACAATCCAACCGCTGGAAGCGGAAAGTAAATGAACTTCTTCCAAATCCTTTGACGTGGGAGACGCCGCTGCCGTCCAAATGGCGCCATTCCAATGCTGAATTTCACCGCCGCGAGCGACAATCCAGCCGTCTGTGGCGGAAAACATGAAAATATCACGAAGCTCTTTTGTACTGGCAGATGAAATTCTTGTCCAATTGAATCCATCCCAATGATAAATAGCGCCATTATTGCCAATAATCCAAATATCATTGCCGGCGATAATATGGACAGCGGTTAAATTTTCCGTTGTCGGGCTGGCGATCGATGCCCAGCTGGTTCCATTCCAACGGATAATCGTACCGCCGCGGCCAACCGCATAACCGAGATTCTGATTTAAAAATTGAATATCTTCAAGCATTTTTCCGGCTACGCTTCCGCCGGTTCCTTCGAAAACGCCCCATTGTTCGCTCTGCGAGAGAAAAACGCTTGCCGGAGCGCCTGAACCGATGACAGAAGTATTCACCCGGGTTCCGGCATTAAAATGAGTATCAGTCGTCTGCGTTGCGACCGAACCGCCGCCCGGAAGCCAGCGATCAAATCCGCCGACACCGCCGCCGGCCAACGATACTTCGCCGGCAGTGGAAACATCGAGATTTCCATCATCAGTGCTGTATTTCGTCGCATTTGACCAGACGATCTGTCCGCTACCGCCAACCCAATCGGTCTGCGTCCACTCCCGGGAATCCCAATTAGTGAGATATTCGATTTTCTGAATGGAATTCGTTATTCCCGGACGAATGGTCCAGGTAATATCTACCGTCACTTTTTTGCTGTGCAAATCAGTGTAAATCGCCGGACAAGAAGCAATCGTGTGAAGCGCATTTCGGCAAACCGGATCAAAAGTAATTGTTCTCGTAAACTGTCCAAGGCTTTCATCCGTTCCCTCGCCGGAAAAAACCCATTGGCTTCCGCTGATAGAAACCGCGCTTTGGTTGAAAATAAGCTGATTCCAGCCGTTGTCTCTGATCGAATGAACCGCTTCCATGCCTTCCTGCGCAAGAGCTTCCGCCTGAGTTTCCTCTCCGCCCTGCATCAAGGCGTTAAAACCGCCGACAACAAAAGACGCGAGAGCTGATGCCACCAACGCAAAAATCGCCACCGCAAGAATGGCTTCGAGGAGACTCTGTCCGCGCTGATGAAATATTTTCAACATTTGGCGATTCGATTTAAGGAAAAACCGACAAATCATTTTTCAATTCCTTTTTTCTCTATGAAAAACCGGCGAAATAAAAAAACTTATCGGCTGTTCCTTAATTACTCATTTACCCTGCCAAAAGAATTGATGGAAATCTGCCGACTGCCGGAGGTCGCGTGCGTCAAGGTGACATTTCCCGTATGGTCAGGCATTCCCAACTGTCTGGAAAAATTCACTTCATCATTTGTCAGAGTGGTTGTAATCGTCAGACTGGTATCAAGCACGGTTTCCCTGTCGTAGGCGGCATTTCTGGTCGCATAAGATGTTCCTTGGTATAAAATAAATTTATTTGTTTGAAACTTCACTCCATGAGGAGAATCATTGATCCGAGCGAAACTTCTTTCTTGCGCTGTCCGCAAAGTCTGGATCATCTGTTCCGTGTTTTCATTCAACTGAGATGAAACTTGCAAATTGCCAAAAGCAAAAACGGCTGATATTGCCAGAACAACCGTAATGGAAACAACGATCAACACTTCGATCAAGGTAAACCCCGATTGCTTTGAAGGTAATTTTTCAATCTGATGATTTTTATTTTTTGAAAACATGAAATTGCGGCGGTTATGACTTGACACTGGAACAATCAAACACAATTTTATCCGGCGATATTTCCGGTAATATAATAGATCGGCGTAATGATTGACAAAGCCAAAAATGCGACAACCAAACCGATAAATCCCAGCAAAATCGGTTCCAATGCGGTGGAAAGAGCTTTGGTGGAATTTTCAATTTCGATTTCATAAAAATTTCCCAAATACGCAAGAGTGTCTTCCAAACTGCCGGATTCCTCGCCCACTCGGATCATCTCAATTATCATTATGGGAAACAGATTTTCAAACGGACGAAGACTGTCGGAAATCTTTGTTCCTTTTTGGATTCGCCGGCTGACATTTTCAACCGCTTGCTGATAATAATAATTTCCCAGAGTTCCCTTTGTAATAACCAGAGCTTCATCAACATTCAAACCGCTTTTCAAAAGCATGGAAAAAATGGAACAAAACCGAACCAAATTGCTGTTGCGGCTGATTTCTTTCACGATCGGAATCCGAAGAATTGTCCAATGAATTATCGGCTTCATGAATTTTTGTCTGACCAGCCAAATTATTCCGACAATACAGGCAACCAATCCGCTTAATAATATCATTCCGTAACTCTGCACAACATTGGCGAACGCAATCAGCGCGCGCGTGGTGATCGGCAAATCTATTCTCAATCCTTCAAACAATGGCGTGATTTTCGGCAAAACCAAAAAAACCATGGCAATGCCAAGAATGAAAGACGCGACCAACACAATAATCGGATACAGCATGGCGCTTCTGATTTTTTCCACCAGCTCTTTTTCTTTTTCCAGCTGAATGGCAATGTTTTCCAAATTTTCTTCCAATGTTCCGGCTGTTTCTCCGGCAAAAGTGGAGCTGATGAACGCGCCGGAAAAAACTTTCGGATATCTGGCAAATGAATCTGCCAATGAATTGCCTGATTCCACTGATTTCAAAACACCGCGAAGAACATTTTTTAATTTTCCGCGATTGGTGTCAATGGCAATGGTCAGCGCGTCGTTCAGGGAAATTCCGGATTTCAACATTACTGCCAGCAGTTTGGCGAAAAGAGCTTTTTGCACAATTCCCGGACCGCCCAGCGGAATATCAATGTCCAGAAATTCTTTTTTCATTTTTTGTTTCTTTTTTTGTTTTTTCATATTCTAAAAATGAGAATGAACAATACTATTGATAAACCAATTATCCTTTTGTCGCCCGCATGACTTCTTCCAAGGTTGTAATGCCGTTCAATACTTTTTCCATTCCATCCTCCAGCATTGCAGTCATGCCGTTTTTGCGGGCGATTGCCATCAATTCATCGCTGTTTGCCCGTTTCATAATAGCCTCTTTAATATTTTCCTCCATTTCCAAAACTTCAAAAATTCCGAGCCGTCCGGAATAACCGGTATTCGAACAAACAGTGCAGCCGCTTCCCTTGTAAAAATCCAGCTTTGATAATTTTTTGTAATATCCTTTTTCCATTAAAAATTCTTTTACGCCCGGATCATAATCAATCATTGCCTTTTCTTTGTCCGAAATATGATATGAATAACGGCAGCTCTCGCAAATTTTTCGCACCAAACGCTGAGCGACAACAACATTGATTGTCGAAGCGACCAGGAACGGCTCGATCTTCATGTCAATCAATCGAGGCAAAGTTGTCACCGAATCATTGGTATGCAGAGTGGACAAAACCAAATGTCCGGTAAGCGCGGAATTGACGGCAATGCCGGCTGTTTCTTCATCTCTGATTTCACCGACCATGATAATGTCGGGATCCTGACGGACAATCGAACGCAAGCCCTTGGCAAAAGTCAAATTGGTTTTCGAATTCACCTGAATCTGGCTGATTCCCTCAATATCATATTCGACCGGATCTTCGATCGTGGAAATATGAACATCGCGCTTATTTAAAATTTTCAATATGGCATAAAGAGTTGTCGTCTTGCCGCAGCCGGTCGGACCGGTGACCAGAATCATTCCGTGCGGTTCTTCCATGGCTTTTTTCAATTTTCTGAAATCGCCGGACAACAATCCCAGACTGGCCAGACTGAATTGGCGCGCCTTTGATGACAAGAGACGCAAGACAATATTTTCGCCCTGCGTCACCGGCAAGATCGAAACTCTGATATCGATTTTTTCTTCTCCGGTGGCAAATCTCATTTTTCCATCCTGAGCCGCTCGATGCACATCGGTTCTCATGCCTGACAATATTTTTATTCGGCTGACAATATATTCGGCGAATTCTTTTGATAATTCCAAAACATCGTGCAATTTTCCGTCAATGCGAAATCGGATCAATACTTTTCTTTCATACGGTTCGATATGAACATCGGAAGCTCTGTTTTCATAGCCGTATTGAATAATGGTGGAAACCATTTTTACAATAAGACTATCGCGTTCTTCGCGCGTCAATTCCGGATTTTTCAATTGCTCCATTATTTTTCCGAATTCAATCTTTATGTCAACCTTGTATTTTGAAAGAGCGTTGTCAATATCATTTTCCGAAACAAAATACGGAGACACTTTCATGCCCGTTCTTTTTTCGATAAAATTAATGGTTTCCAGATCATCGGGATCGCGCATCGCAACATCCAGCTCATGATCGGTACGGCGAAAAACAATTACTTTTTTCGCGCGAGCGACAACGGGAGGCACAAAATTCAAAACATCCAAATCTATTTTCTTCTTCCTCAAATTCACAAAATCATAACCCGAGGATTCGGCGATCAACTGAGTCAATTGCTCTTCATCGATCAGATCAAGACTGACAAGCAAATCTTCGAGATTTTTTTTTTGCTCGTTTGCCTGCGCCAGCGCGGATTTGAAAGCTTTTTCCCGGATAAACCCCGGACGAACCAGCAATTCTTCTAATTTCTTGTTTGTCATCCGCATAATATTATTTTCTTCTAGATACTTTTAATTTGGCCAAATGTTCTTTTATCCGTTCCACCACTTCTTTCATGGAAAAATTCGCTTTTACCAAATAATCGATCGCTCCCAGCGATTTTCCCTTTTCAATATCAGAATCCTGACCCAGATTTGAGAGAATAATCACCGGAATGCGCGACAAGGTCTTGCTCAAATGAATTTCCGTCAATACTTCAAATCCGCTTTTCACCGGCATTACCAAATCCAATAAAATCAAATCCGGTCGATTTTCCTTGATTTTTTTCATTCCCTCGGCTCCGTCAAAAGCGAGTGCAACTTCAAATCCGGCTCGGCTGAGTCCGTCTTTGTAGGCGCGGCTGATGAACTGGTCATCCTCGATCAATAAAATTTTGGGTTTATTTTGCGTTTCGGCTTTATCTTTCATAATTTATTTTTTACTTGATTTGAATTATTTTTTGTTGTGAGTCAGGGGATCCGGAGACTAGGGGACCAGGGGACCAGGGAACCAGGGGCCCAGGGGACTAGGGAACCAGGGATCCGGAAACCCGGAGACCCGGAGACCCGGAGACCCGGAGACCCGGAAACAAGGAAACGGGGAAAATAACAGATCTGGTGAGCGAAAATTTCGGTAGCCTGGTCTCCGGATAGCCTGATAACCGAATATCTTAAACAAAGTATAGCAATTTCACACGGCTTCTACAAATGATTGTTTGATTCAGCCAGTCCTTTTTCTCCCTTTTTCTCTCTCATTCCAGCCTCGGGAATACTGACGAAAAATGTTGTGCCTTTGTTTTTTCCGGGAGACTCAAACCAGATTTTTCCGCCGGAATTGTCCAAGATCATCTTCGCGACATACAAGCCCAGTCCGGACCCCTCGGTTTCCGCTTTTCTCGCATCGTCGGTTCTGAAGAATTTTTGGAAAATCTTCGGCTGAACATCCTTTGGAATTCCCATTCCTTGATCCCGCACGCTGATCATATAAAGATTATTTTTCTTTTCAACTTTAACATGAATGTCGCACTTTTTTTCTCTGGAATAACGAATCGCATTGCTGATCAAATTGTGAACGACTTGTCTCAGCAACATGGGATCAATCATGACTTTCGGCAAGGGCTTTTCCGGTTTCAAAAGTTCTATCTTGCAAAAACACTTTTCAACCAAAGGCTGGACTTCAGCAATAATATTCTGCAAAAAAACTTCCAACTGCAGCGATTCGGGCGATACCTTCATCCGGCCGGTCTCCAGCCGAGAAACATTCAGCAGATCATTCACCAATCGAACCATGCGCCGGGTTGATTGATAAATGCTGTCCAAATATTCTTTTTGTTTTTTCGTCAAATTTTTTCCGTTTTCGTCAACCAATAATTCAATAAACAATCTGATGGCCGTGAGCGGAGTATTTAACTGATGAGAAGCGATGGAAACAAATTCGGTTTTCGCTTCTTCCACTTTTCGTTCCTTTGTCACATCCCTGAAAACGATAACGCAGCCGATAACTTTTCCCCTTGAATCTTTCAATGGAGCCGCGCTGTCGGCGACCGCGGTTTTCACTCCGTCTTTTTTGATGATTATGGTTTTTGAGTCCATCTGATGCGCTTTTCCCGTCTTGATTGTTTCTTCGATAAATAAATCTTTCTTTTCATTTTCCTCCTCATTTACAAAATGAAGTATTTTGTCATAACGACAGCCGATCGCCTCGCTTTCGGTATATCCGGAAAGCTTAGCGGCGGCGGGATTCAACAAAACTATTTTCATTTTTGCATTTACCACCAGAACGCCGTCGGCAATGGTTCGAAGAATCGCATTGATTTTGTCTCTTTCCTGAGAAGCGATATCTTTTTCCTGTTCAATATCTTCGAGAACATTTAAAATCGCATTCTGCTGATGTTCCAATTTTCCTCTATGCTTTAAAATCTCAGCTGTTTGCGATTCCACTTTTCGATCAATTTCCTCCCGCGATTTTCTCAAAGACTCTGACATACGATCAAAGGCCTGCGCCAATTGTCCGAATTCATCCGGTGTATCAATTTCCATCCGATAGTACAAATCACCCTTTTCCACTATCTGCGTGCCTTTTTGCAATTTGATTAGCGGCTCGGAAATAATTTTTTTGAAAATCAAAGTTCCGGCAATTCCCGCGACAATCAACATTAAAATTGAAATAAGAAACATGGACCTTCTCACAACCAAAGCAGTCGCATTGGCCTCGGATTCATCAATGGAAACAATCAAACAAACCGACAAATCAGGAATCCATTCATATTCTGATGCAACAAAAGCATCGCGATAATTCTCAGAATGCAAATGTCCGCTCCCGCCGCTGACGCATTGCTTCGCAATTTCGGAATAATCGAATTTTTTGAATGCCGCTCCGGGAATATATTTGGACTCTATGACCAACAAATTGCTGCCGTTAACCAAATATACTTCGCCGGTTGCTCCCAATCCCTCGGTAATCATCATCACTTCGTTCAATTTTTCAGAGTCAACTCTCGCGGCCAATACTCCGATCGTATTGTCCAGCTCATCCTTGATCGGAAACGAGACCGTTGTGGAAGGAGCTTGAATCGGCAAAGAGTAATAAAAACTCTGGACAAATTCTCCATTCAATCCCTGTGTAAAAAACGGTTCGGCTGACTTTATTTTTCCTTTTTGTTCCGAATCCGTGGAAAAAATCACTTTTCCCGAATTGTCCATGACGAAAATCTCGCTGAATTCGGCTGAAGCCGCTTTTTCCCGGAGAAGAGATAACATCGAATTTTCATAACGCACTCGCCCCGTCTCATCATCCGCCGCGGCGGCCAGCTGAAATCCCCTATAATCGGAAATAAACGCCGAAGAATCTGCGGTCGCTTTCAATTCTATTTGCGCGCGCTGAATATAACGCTCGAGCTGAACTTTTTTCAAAGCCAAAACACTCTGCAACTGAGAAGCTGTTTTTTCATCAAACGCCTTTTGCAATAAAAAATATGTTGCCGCGCCCAAAGTACAAAAAACCAGAAGAAGCAAGAGCAATATCGCAAAAATTATTTTTTTCGTCACTTTCATTTTTTTTATATTACACTTTGTTTTTTAAAACAATTCTATAACTTCTTTTTTATAGACGTTGAATTGCGGCTCTCCAGAGCGCGAATCTTCTTTTTCAATTCCAGCATTTTCAACTCGCGGCCGACCATGAGATCGACTATTCTTTCCAACTTTTCCTGCTTTCTTTTCTCCCGCTGAAACAGCATGGCATTTTCAATCGCCATGGAAAGTTGATAACTGATCGTATTCAATAAATTCAAATCTTCGGGCGTAAAAATATCTTTTGAAACTTTTTCGCCGAGACAGAAAACTCCAACCAGATGATCATTTGATATTATCGGCATGCAGACGGCCACGCCGAATTTTCTCAGGAATTTTCCCGCGCCTTTCATTATAGTTTTGATTTGTATTTTTGTGCGCGATTCCAGCTCTTCGACTTTGCGCTCCAGCTCTTCGTAGATAATCAGCTCTTTTCTTCTTTCGAAATATTTGAACAGCGGATCATTGACGCTGAAACGAAAATCTTCTTTTTTGACAAATCCGATAATTTTTCTCGGTTTGAACCATTTCCGCGATTCATCTCTCAATAGAAAAACCGCTTTGTCAACCTTTAACACATCAAAAAGTTTTTCCGCCACTGATTCCAAAATTCCATTCAATTCCAAACTGGTGGTCATTATTTTCCCCAAATCGTGGAGCGTATCGGCATAATCGTATTTGTCGCGGAAAAAAACTTTATCGGTAATTTTCAAAAACCATGATTTCAAATGAGGGAAACAAAGCGCGAATAAAATACAAGCCGCGCCGGCGCTGAACATGGGAGCCATGTCAGTCAATTCCCGCAAGTAATGCTCGAAAAAAACTATAATTGAAAGGAACAACAGAGCGAACAAGGAAAAAATAAAAAAATAAACCAAGCCGATCTGAATGACCGAACGGACATCCAGCAAGCGATATCTGATGATGGAATAAGCCAACAGCATATAAAATGCCAGCAACGCCAAACCCGGACCGAAAAGACTCGCTTCCGAGTACCCGAGCCACGGCAAAACCATGTTTGTGGTGACGCCGATCAATGTGACGGCAACAACCCCCAATAAAAAATATAAAATTTGTTCTCTGGCAATGCCTTTTTCTTTGCGGTATTTCTTTATCATGATCCAAATTATCAAACTCAGATAAACGAGCAACATGACAAAAACCGCGGTGAACAAATGTCCGGCTTCATAGCTGGTGCCCCATTCTTCTATTTTTACGCTGGAAATATTGAATCGGGTCGGAACGAATATTTCCAATATCGCAACCGGAAAAAAAATCAAAAACAATTTTAGTTTCGAAATCTTTTTTTTCTTTTCTCTCCTGGGAAATATCAACGAAAAATACAAGACAAACGCAATGAAAATCGGAACTCCGGCCATGGCCCACCGGGCAAAGAACATTGCCCAGACCGCCTCGTGAGAAAAATCGGACAAAGCGGAAAACAAAAGCCAGGAAGCCGAGCCCAGAGAAAAAATAAAAAACGCCAGATTCTCGCGATCTCGAGGATTGCGAAACAAGACCCAGAGTCCGAGGATCACATTGATGGAAAAAATTGAAATTGAAAAAATGAAAACAACTAGACTGATAAGTGAGTACATAGACTACGGCCGTTTTTTTTATTTTATTCGTTTTTATTTTTTTTAATTCGGATATTTGATGCCGCGCGGCATAAATTCATATTCAATGTCAATGTCTCCGCCCGCCGGACGGAAAACATTTTTCATCATATTCAAAACGGCAACCGGATCGAATTTTCTGCAACTGTAAACATCAATGGTGATAAATCTGGTGGGAATCAATGTGTGAACCTGAATACCCGATTCAACCAGCGGAACCCAGCCGGAAAATCCGGCTTTGTCAGGATATTTTTTTGCGTCAGTGTCCACGAGAAACGGCGGACTTTGCTTGCGAGTGCCGATGAGATCGGGCAATTGCTCCAAAAATTTATAACAAACCGCGAAATCATCGGGCTTGTCGCCCAAACCGCGCTCGCAGTTGTAAATATCAGCCAATAAAGACCAGCCGAACGGCTGATGGCTAATTTGTTTTGCGGAATTTAATTCCAAGGCTGACTTTTTCTCTTCTTCCAAAATCAAAGAGATACGATCAAGTGCGCTCAATCTTTGCATAAATTTATTTTCATTTTAAAATTTATTTATATGCTTTTATTATATCACAAATATTATTTGATTCCCACGAATAACTTTCCACAGCCGATTGAAAAAATTCGAAAATAGTATTAAGATAATCTAGGCCGTTCATTTCACCGGGAAAAAGGAGGGGAAAGATGAAAATCTTGCTGATTCAACCGCCCATGCATCCGGAGGTCATCACCTTTGGAACAATGGAACCGCTGGCGCTGGAAACATTGTCCGCCGCCATCAAACTTGATTCCGACCTGGCGCACCAAGTTGCGGTGAGAATTCTGGATCTGCGCGTGGAAAAAAAAGGCGCGCTCGAAAAAACATTGTCGGAATTCAATCCGAATATTGTCGGAATCACCGGCATTACCATTGATTTCCCCACAATGATGCAAACCGCAGCGCGCGTAAAAGAGCATTCGTCCGCAATCGCAATCGTTGTCGGCGGACATCACGCAACAATGGCGCCGCAGGATTTTTTCAGAAAAAATGTGGATCTGATTGTTCGCGGGCCGGGAGTCAGAACTTTGCCTATGATCGTCAAGGAGCTTGCCGGAAACCGAGATTTCAAAAAAATTCCCGGGGTTATTTTTCAGCAAGACGGAAATTTCACAGAAACCGAGGGCTGGGATTCCTCTATCGAAATTTCGCATCTGCCGATTCCCGATCGATCGCTCACGAAACAGTATCGAGGGAAATATCGTTTCGACGGATTTCCCTGGGGATTGGTGACAACTTCGCAGGGATGTCCGTTCAGATGCACATTTTGCGCTTGCTGGAAAGTGCTTGACGGCCGATACATTGCCAGAGACCCGGAGGATGTTGTCGAGGAATTCGCGCGCGTTCCGGAAAAAAGAATTTTCATTGGCGATGATCACACTTTCGGCAATATCGCCCGGGCTGACGCCATTGCCGAGCTGGTGCGAAAACGAGGACTCAAAAAAACATTTCAAGCGTACAGCCGAGCTGACGCGATCGCTCGCCATCCGCAAACATTCAAGCGCTGGGCGGAAATCGGACTTTTCGCGCTCACCGTGGGATTCGAAGCATTGAGAGATGAAGATCTGGCGGCAATGAACAAGAAAGGGTCTGTCGAGATAAATGAAAGAGCCAACAAAATTCTCGTTGACTGCGGAATTCATAATTACGCTCACATTTTGTTGAATCCGGCTTTTGACAATAGCGATTTCCGGAGAATCGGCGAATATGTTTTCCAGCTGGGAATATTGCATCCTGTTTTTCCTGTGCTGACTCCCCTGCCCGGAACCGAGCTTCGAAAAACAACCTCGAATATTTTTCCGGATGAACATCAATACTACGACCTCGGACATCCAATATTGCCGACCACTCTTTCTCCCGAAGAATTCTATGCGGAAATGATGCAGCTCTTTTGCAAAAATTATTCAGTCAGACGATGGCTGGCCGCCAAAGCGAAAAAGTTCATGAACTTTGCGACGCGGACGGATAAATATCCGTGGAATGAAACCCGAGCGCCGGAATGGTACACGATTCCGATCGCGCGACGCTGGATCAGCCGGGAGCTGAGTCCGAATCGATTGAACACGTTTCTGAGCAAATTCAAAAAGTAGCGATTTATTTCCTCCGCCGTTCGATAACGGCGGAGGAGTTTTTTTTGAAAAATGCGACTGAACACTGAATTTTGTTCGCCGGTAATAATTTTTGTTCAGACGGTGAAATACTAAGCGAAGCGACAACAAAAATTGTCAAACTGAGCCTGTCGAAGGGCGACATTTTTTTCGGCATAGTCGGTTTCGTTGAGATTTTCGGAAAGAGATTCAGAGATTAAGTTAGTCGTTCCCTTAATTACTCAATTACTTAGTTACTCTAAGTTAAGCGAAGCAACTACAAAAATTG
>Ga0180007_10000768_pt1 | contig 49584 bp, 60 predicted proteins | sample MM_PC_MetaG_FD_121122 | JGI IMG/M metagenome (GOLD analysis project Ga0180007, IMG submission 121122) | Groundwater microbial communities from the Aspo Hard Rock Laboratory (HRL) deep subsurface site, Sweden - MM_PC_MetaG | ecosystem: Environmental > Aquatic > Deep subsurface > Groundwater... | reverse complement strand
AGAGATGTTTCTTGGATAGTTCCTAGTACGTCACCGCCAGTCACTTTGTCCCCCTTTTTTTTGGCGGCTTTGAGATCCCATTTTTTGCTATGGTCAAGACCTGCGGCTTCAACACCACGGGTAATGAATGGTCCAACTTGCTTTTCAATTTCAGCAAGAGGTCTTTGAATTCCATCGTAAATAGAAGTGAGAAGACCAGGTCCGAGTTCAACAGTCATGGTTTCTCCTGTGAGTTCAACAGGTTCTCCGGGACCAACTCCAGCGGTTTCTTCATATACTTGGATAGCGGCTTCGTCTCCGTTAAGACGGATGACTTCACCTACAAGACGTTCAACGCCAACACGGGCAACTTCAAACATCTTTGCATTTTTCATCCCTGTGGCGACCACGAGTGGTCCCGCCACTTTGATGATTGTTCCTTTTACGGTTTCTTCTGTCATTTTTTTAAGGGGGGTTAATTTATGAGTGTTAGTTTTGGTAATTTGTGGTTACTCCCTTTGGTCGCCTCAGCCACGCGATGTAAGGCCGCTCGGCCGCACTCACTTTCGTTCGTGTGTTTTAATCTTTTAGAATATTTGATCCAATGGCTTTTTCAACAATTTGGCCAAGTCGGTCGAGGCCGAAGCCTGTTCCACCTTCTGGTCCCGGAAGTGCGATCAAAGCCGGGAGCGCGTCTTCCGTAAGCTTCTTGTATTCATCTTGTGGGATTTCCTTTGCGTGCGATTCGAGAATGAAAATGATTGCGTAGCGAGGGAGATCACCGATTTTTTCTTCTTTTAAACCTTTTATATGTTCGATTGTTTCAGAGGCGGTTGATGAGAAATGTGTTGATACACCGATTGCCTTGAAACCTAGCACAAGTTCTCTGGGTCCGATAATAGCTATTTCGTGAGTTGTCTTCATGTGAATAAGTCGTTAAGTCTTTCTCGGATTGATTCTTCCGGTAGTGCGGCAAGTTTGCCAACCATTATGATTCGAATAATTTGCGCGTTGTTCTGTTTTGCAAAAAAGTATGAAATGAGTGCCTCCGGACCTGCTGGGATGAAGCGTGATTTTTTAGCTGCAGCCATTAGGTAGTTGTCTGCGTGTTGCTCAATATGTGCAAAAGATTTGTCTTTTTCATATGCTTCTAAACCTTTTTGGATTGTTTCATGATAGTCCGTGCCTCTGAAAACATTGGCGAGTGCGCCTTTGTCCATGTCCAGACTGTCTACAAATTTATAGCGAGGCATTTTTCCGCCATCTGCTAAGACTTCATTGATCAGCCCTTTTTCTTGGAAATATTCCTCTTGGCCAAGCAATTTAATCCTAAGAAAAGCTTTGGCATTTGATAGGTCTACCCATTTTTGGACAAAATCAAGAACGAAAGCATTTTTTGATTTTTGAGCAGTATTTAAAACCAACTCCATCATATGTTTGTCCAGGACAAGGTCTAGAATTCTAGGGTCGTTGTCACTGGCTTCACTTAATTTCTTTGCAATTTCAATTGCAAGGCGAATTTTTTCTACCTGCTCCTCATGTAAAGGAAGGAAAGGACGATCTTTGTCATAGAAGAAAGTCAGCAAATCTGTGACTGGAACGCGGCCCAGAGGCAGAAGGTGAGCTTCAATTTCTTCCTTGTCTTTGTCGTGCTTCATCCCCTTTAGGATGGATTTCATGTTGTGAAAGTCGTAGCGAAAAAAGAGAATGTCTAGAATTTCCGGCTGAGGGCATATGCGAATCAAAATTTCTTTTGAGTCAAGAAGTCCAGCCGTTACTACTTCTTGAAATGAATAGACGTCTTCAATGTCTCCTATGTGATTTGCATAGGCAGTGTCGTTCAAAATTTTGTAAGCTTCACGAGCAGACGGGGCACCAAGCATTCTCTCGACATCTGTGTGGTCTAGAAGCATTGGTTCCATGGCGCGAACTCGCGCTGATGCGTATGTAAAGAGCGTACTATTCATTTTAGAAGAGTGCTTTATTAAGTTTCATTTCAAGTTCATTCCAAAGTTCTTTTTCAAGAATTGATTCGAATGAAAAATCAACTTCAACGTCACCTGCTTTTAAGGTGAAACCACCTTTGATGTCTGCAGTTTTTTGCAGAAGTTCAAATTCTGCTCCAGATTCATGTAGAGCTTTTTTGGTTTCTTCTTCTTTTCCTTTTGCGCCAATTACTTTTGCCTCAGAGAATTCCTTTTTGGCAGTTTTGAAAAGTGCAGTAAGAATTTTTACGTAGTTAGGTGAGTCAGCAAGTTTCTTAACGCTTTGAGTAAAAACTTCTTGAAGTAATTCACGCTTAGCCTTGAGTAATGCTGAACGATTTTGCATTTTGGCGAAAGTTTTAGCTCGGCTTTTGATTTTTACAATGTTGTCTTCAACACGAGCTTCCATTTCTGCCTTTTGCTTATCTCTCTTTTCAGAAAACTCTTTCTGAATTGAGTAGATTTGTTCATTCGCAAAAGTATTTAGTTTTTCAACTTCCGCATCGGCTAACTTTTTGATCTGTTCTAAGATGTCTGAAAGAGCCATAATTAAATTTTAATGCTGAATACGAGTAGAACTGTGATAAGAAGACCAAGAACCGCGTAGGTTTCAACCATCGCAGCCATGATAACCGCCTTACCAACATTTTGAGGATCTTTTGCAACGGCTTGAAGACCAGCTGCGGCAACTTTACCTTGATACATTCCGGAGAAAAGACCGGTGACTGCAACAGGAAGAGCTGCGTAAAGAAGTTGCCAAGCAGTGTCTAGTGAAAGAGCTGCTGGTTCTCCTCCAAGGAGACCAATTTGAATGAGGATAAGAAGTCCTCCAAGGAATCCGTAAATACCTTGTGTGCCTGGAAGAGCTTGAATAAGGAGAACCTTACCAAAGAGTTCAGGTTTTTCGCTGATTACACCAGCACCAGAAAGTCCTGCGAGACCCACACCGATAGCGGATCCTGCACCTCCTAAGAAAACGGAGATTGCTGCACCTGCGATTGCGACAGCGATAGCAGAGTCGAACATATTATAAAAGGGTTATTGAATTATTATATATTTACATTGACGTCTGAAGGGTTTGAATTCGGTTCCGCCGCCTTCCATGAATTTTCCGAAAAACTCCACGAACTGGAGACGAGCAGAGTGAATAAACGCGCCAAGCGCCGAAAGTACAAGGTTCATAGTGTGCCCCAAAATGAGCACAATTATTGCAAAAATGAATCCCACATACGGAATCATGTCTATAGCAAGTCCCGCAATGGTATTCATAGCAAAAGCAATAATTCCGGTTCCAAGTCCGAGTGCCATCAAACGTGAGTAAGACAGAACGTCACCAAGGTAACCTACAAGTCCATAAAGGGAAAGGACTCCCAATCCAAATTTTCCAATAATTGATTTTTGGCTGCGCCCTTGAGTGAGAATCATGGCTACGACGCCGCCTAATGTGAGCCACTTGAATATGTTTGCGTAGTCTGCGGGAATCACCATTCCTGAACTTGAAAGTCCAAAGCCAAGGATTGATAGAATAAAGAAAACCCATAAAAAGCTATCTAAAACAGCGTCAAGATATTGTCCTTGTTTGATTTTCCAGAATCCGTCTAATAGTTTTCCAAATAATACATGAACGATTCCAAAAACGAGTGCTAGTATTAAGAAAGTTAGAGGTCCGGTTCCTGAGGTTGCATTAATGAGCTGGAATCTGAAATTACCGTCTTCACCAACTAAGAATCCAGGCGCCTGTTCTGGTGTTAGTCCAAAATACCCTCCAAATAGCACTCCAGCTACCATTGTTACCAGTCCGCCCCACATAAGGAGTTTTATGAGTCCTTTGCTTTCATGAGGGAGGTTGAAGAATTTAAGAGCTGCGAACATTATTACAAAAAGTAAAAGTCCGTATCCCGCGTCAGTTAAACAAAGTGCAAAAAATACAATAAAGAAGCCGGCTAGGAAAGGTGTTGGATCCACTTCATGTGCCATCGGGAGTCCGTAAAGTCTGGTGACTGATTCAAAAGGCCATGCCGCTTTTCTATTTCTAAGTAGAATTGGGGTTTCTTCGTCTTTTTCCGGTTCAATTGCTTGGATTGCTATGTTTGAAGAAATTTTTTCAAGAGCTTCTTCCAATTTTACTTTTTCATCTTTGGGGATCCAGCCTGTAATGATGAAACTGTAAGCTGTTCCACGAAGCAGTTCGCGAGCGTGTTTTTCGTCTTGTTGCCAAAGGAATATGTCGTGGACTATTTGTAAGTTTTCATAGTCTTGAGCGAGTCTTATGAATTCTTTTTCTTGTTCTTCCAGGTCTGCTTTGATGTTGGTTTTTTCAGCTTCGATTGTTTCAAGACGCTTTGCAGTGCTCATGTCGTGTTTTGGGAGTTCAACTTCTGCAAATTTGCATTTTCCAAGCACGAGCTTGGCTTCGTCTATACTGTTTTTTGAGATAGTGACAACAACTAGTGAGAAGGTTGTGTCTTCAGAGACTCTGTGGACGTCTGAGAGATTGCTGATATTATGCAATTCTTTGCGAAGAGTTTCGAATTCAGTAGTTGGAAGGGTTCCAATGAAAAGTCGCACCGTTTCAGTCTCTTTTGGCGTTGAAAGTTCAAAAGGTAAATTTTTCCATTTTTCTAGAATTGTTTCCTCGTTTTCTAGAGAAGTAAATTTGTTTAGATTTTTGTTGTGCTTTTCTTCAAGTTCTTGGCATTCCTTAACGACAGTTTCATAGTCAAAACTGTTTAAAATGCCAAGTGCGCTTTCAGCAGTTAGGGTTGGCTTGCCGGCCCAGATTGGTCTTTTTGTTGCGTGATTTTTTAGGAAAGTAAGCGCAAAATCAATATTTGCAATATCATAATCAGCCTTATGGTCTGGAGGGTCTATTTCTTTAAGATTTTCTGTACCTATAACGTCAACAATTTGAACAACTCCCTTTTTTTGTAGGGTTGTGAGGATCTGAGGGAGGTCTTTTTTCATCCCTAGGATCTGAACTTTTTGCATGGCGATGACAGCCATATAAAGAGGGGAAGGTTAAATTACACACCTGTGTATTTCATGAATTCTGCGCAAACCAGGTTTACTGCTTCTTCTTTTTTGCCCTGAGCTTGGTTCATTTCATTTGATGCTGTTTTTTCTCCTGATTCAAGTTCATCTTTCATAATTTTTGACGCATCTTCTTTTGCTTCAGCTATTCTTTTTTTGCCTTCTTCTCTTTCTTTATCCATAAAATCCTCAAGAGATTTTTCTTCTTTTTCTCTGGCTTCTTGGATTTTCTTTTCGTTTTGCTTTTTTACAGATTCAATGTGCTTTTTTGCCTTAGCCTCTTCTTCGTGGATGTCTGTTATTGCGTGTGTTGTCATGGGATAGTGAGGAAAATTGTCGGCCGGAGTTTATTTATAGGTCGGGAAAAAGTCAACCCTGAAATTGGCTTTTAACGTGTAGTAGATGCCGTTTTTTATTGACAAGCCTAAAAAATCGATTCGTATTGGTCAATTCGCGGGTCTAGGAGGAGGATTTGTTTGTCCTTCCAGTGGTTGCCAAGGTAGCGATTAATGATTCCGTGGAAGCGAAGAGCTGCTTCAGGTATTGTGAATTCTTTGAATGGGTCTTTATAGAGTTTTGAGCGAGTTTTTACTATTGGGTGGTTTGGGTATGAAAAAGGCAGTTTATGGATGGCAAGTAAGGAAAATTTTGCTCCCTTATCAAGAAGAAAGTCCATGAGGCTTTCATTGCCCACGAACAGATTTTTATCCGGTGTGTTTTTGGATTTCATAAAAATTTTACCCATTCCACCGTCCAAATTTTGTACCAGCAGAGTTCTTTCATTTTCCTTTACAAGATCTCGAAAGCCGTAAAAAAATTGCTCTGCAGCAGCCATAGAATTTACTAGTAAAAACATGTCTCCATTGATATTTGGGATGTGGAGTGAAAGTTCATGTACAACATTTTTGATATTCCCGGGTGAGGCTGGTTTGTCGATTTTTGTTTGAACCTCTAATAAAGGGAAGGGATTGATTGTGTTTTTGTGGCTTGTTTGAGTTTCAGATGGTAGTCCCAGTTCGCTTTTTAAGAAGGCAAAGTTGTCGTTCAGGTTTCCATGATGGCAAAAAAGTTGAGGGGATGGTGCTGAGGGCCATACTCTTTGCCTGAAAATTTCAGCGGGTTTGTCCGGGAACGAATGAATTATGGGCATTGATTCACTGGATAAGGTCATCCATAAAATTGGTCCGTCAGTTTTAAGAATTTTTATGAGGAAGGAGAGGGAGCGGGAAAATTGCTCGAGCCTTGGACTTGAATTGAGAGTTGTTCCAGCCGCTTCAAGTGCGTTTTCCAGCGTTTCTGCGGATTTTTTTACTTTGTTCCATTCAAGTGTATTGCGGTGGAACGCTTCAATTATTATTGGGTGTCTTGGGTCGTTAGATTCGCCGTATTTCTGCATTACCATGCCCAAAAATCCGTAGAGAATTGTGATTTTTGAGGCCATTTGAGTGACAAGTTCTTTTTGTTCAGGGTTGTCTTCTTTGATTTTTTTCAGGTTTAGGAGGAAGCTTTGTTCACTTAAAATAATGTGCCACGCATTTTCGACTGCACTGATTAGTTCTTCTGTTTGGCTGATTATAATATTGGGTGGCAATTTTAGAACGGGATTTGGGCGACTTTGATCTTTTAAGAAGTGGGTATGTGAGATTGCAAGAACGGGTTTTTGGATTGCTTGATTTTTTGCTTTTTCAAAAAATGATTCAATGTCGTCGTCGTCCAAGCAGCAGATATCCGGCCATGCGTCATTCTCGTCTTTTATCAATTTGATTTCGTTTTTTTCTCCGGCTTTGGTTTGATGCAGCCAAAGTGTGCATTTTACTCCTAACATGGTTTCAACACCGTTGAGTGTAGGCTTGTCCAAATATTGAGCGAATCTGTCTAGATCTATATATTCTTCTGGACTTTTGAGAATGCCAAGTTTGTCGTCTTCTGGGAGTTTTTTTAGGTCTGGGACTATTAGGATGGCTTGTTCATCAAGTTGGGTGGCGTAGTCTAAGAGGTCTTTTAAAGTGTGGGTGGGTTCTTCAAGAAGGAAAGGTGCTTTTAAATTGGCAACTTGCTCCAGAATGTCTATATGGTTTTCACTTTGTTTTTTGCTTTCCTTGATGGTTGTGGCTTCAATTAGGTTTCCATTGTCTTCTTCCAGGATTGGTAGTGTCCATTCCGACCAAGGCCAGGTGCTTTTTGCCAGAAGAGGGCGAATTGAATCTTTTTCTTCTTTTGATAAGGCTTTGATGTGAGATGAAAGTCGCCAAAAAAGTTCAATGTTTGCTTTGACGTCGTCTAGGGCGCGGTGAGCGTCTTCATGTTTTATGTTGAATTTTTTTACCAGAACTTCAAGGCTGTAACTTGGTTCTGTGTGCATTAACACTTGGGCAAGTTGACAAGTGTCCAGCTGTTGATTCTTGAATGAGATGCCTTTTTCTGCGAGAAAGTTGACGTCAAAATAAATAAAGTGCCCCATGATTGGGTATGAGCTTACAAATTCTTTAAGGGTTTCAGTTATTTCTGAGAGAGTTGGGGCGTTTTTTAGCATTTCGTCTGTGATTCCAGTGAGGCGCTCAGTAAATTCCGGAATTTTTACTGGTGGTTTAACCAGGCTTGACCATTCTTTGATGATTTTATTGTTGTCGAAAATCACAGCGGCAATCTCAATGATATGATCTTCTTTTGGATTAAGCCCTGTGGTTTCGATGTCGAGACAAATGTACATGTGGTTTTTGCGCTTGGTTATGCAGAAGCGTCAAGGTAGTGAAGAACTTCAATTATTATTTTGCTGGCTTCGGCTCTAGAAATGTTTTGTCCGCCTTTGAATTCGCCGTCTGCGTAACCGCTTACAATATTATTTGTAAGTGCCCAAGATGTGTACATTGCGTACCAGTCATTGGCAGAGTCTACGTCCGGGAAGTTTGGAGTAACTGCCATGACATCAATTTGTTCTGTTGTTTCTATGATGATTTTTAGTGCTGCAGCGCGGGTAACCGGGTCGTTTGGTCTGAATGTTCCGTCTGAATATCCTTCCACGAATCCGTGGTCGAATGCATATTCGACGTAGTCTTTTGGCCAATCTGCAGCTCCAACGTCTGAGAAAGGATAGTCTTGAGCGGAGCCGCTGACATCATGTCCAAATGTTTCAAGTGCTATTTTTAGGATTTCTGCTCGAGAAATTGAGTTTTCTGGTCTGAAAGTGCCATCTTGGTATCCTCCAACAGCGCCCATTGCATATAACTCGGTTACGTAAGATTCCGACCAGTGATTTTCAATATCTGGGAAAACTGCGTTGGAGTCATCATCGTCATCTGAGTCTACGTCATTGCAGGTTTTTGTTGAGGTAACATATACTTTTTGTGATGAACTTTGGTTGCCGGCAGCGTCTTTAACGGAAAGATTGTATGTGTTATCCGGATTTGGTGCGCACATTACATCAACTTCGACTTCAAAATTTCCTTCACTATCAATGGTTGCTGTTTTTGTGTCGTCGCCGGTTACTATTAATGTTGCGTTTGCTTCTCCGGTTCCTGTGATTGTGTATTTGGATTGATCTGTTTCAGCGTCTGTGTTTTCTATAACGGGTTTGCTTGGAGCGGTTCTATCTATTCCTGTGCTGGTTTCGTAGTCTATGGCAGCTTGAGCGCCTTCAACAATTTCAACTGTGACAGCCGGGCTTATTGTGTCTCCTGATATTTGTGCAGTTACTGAGAAGTGATTTGTTGTTTCTTGGACCAGGGCAACGGTTACTTCAAAGTGGCCATTAGCGTTTGCAGTAACAGGTGCAATGTTATACATGCCTCCGGTAACTTTTACTGAGGCACCCGGCGTGGCTGTTCCGGAGATAACCGCAATGTTTGAATTAACCGGGGAAGTTGGTTCATCAACAACCGGTGCAGCTGTTGTTGCGAATGCAATTGAGATTGCAAGAAAACTCAGAATGAAGCTGGAAAAAAGTATTATAAATTTTTTCATTAAGTAGCGTGGTTATGTGTGGTTTCAATACTAAAGCGTCTTTATGAATTCGTCAAAAAGATACTCAGTATCTGTTGGGCCGGGGCAGGCTTCCGGGTGAAATTGGACGCCAAAAAACGGGAGGCGTTTGTGGCGTAGTCCTTCCGCGGTTTGGTCATTTGCGTTGACGAATGAAATTTCCCAGTCTTCCGGGAGGTGCTTTGGGTCTACGGCGAATCCGTGATTTTGGGATGTGATGTAGCAACGTCCCGTTTGGGTATCAATGCAGGGTTGGTTTTGGCCGCGGTGGCCGTATTTCAGTTTGTAAGTTTTGGCGCCGGCAGCAAGGCCCATAATTTGAGAGCCGAGGCAGATCCCGAATGTTGGGATTTTGTTCGCAAGGCACTGGCGCATGATTTCAATTGTTTCCGTAAGTATGGCTGGGTCGCCGGGTCCGTTTGAGAAAAAGATGCCGTCGAATTTTTCTTCTAAGTCAAAGGGGCTCATGTTCCAGGGGAGACGTGTTACTTTGATTCCGCGGGATAAGAAGGAGCGGAGGATGTTTAGTTTCATGCCGGTGTCAATGATTGCAATATGTTTTTCTCCGTCGCCGTAAGTTTCCGGTTTTTCAACGCTGACGCGAGCCACAAGATTGTCTTCGTTCGGGTCGTGAAAGTCTTTGCCGGGCTCTGTTTCCGGGAGGTGGATTTTGCCGAGCAGTGTTCCTTTTTCTCTTAAATGTTTTGTGAGGGCTCGGGTGTCGATGCCGGTTATGCCCGGAATTCCGTATTCGCGCATCCAGTCGGATAAGGATTTTTTGGCGTTCCAGTGCGAATAAACTTCGCTGTAGTCAGATACGATGAGGCCTTTCAAGTGAATTTTTGCGCTTTCAAAAAATTTTGAGATTTCCAGGTCATCAAGTTCTTCCGCGGGGACACCGTAATTGCCCACAAGCGGGTAAGTGAGGACGAGGATTTGGCCGGAATAGGAGGGATCCGTTAAACTTTCCGGGTAGCCGACCATTCCCGTGTTAAAAACCACTTCGCCCTCGGTTTCTTGGAGTGCGCCGAAGGATTTACCTGAAATTCGGGTGCCGTCTTGAAGGGTGAGGGAAAGTGGGTTCATCCCGGTTAATATATATGGGGGCAAGGGGGTTTGGCAATTAGTATGCATATTTTATTGCACGTCTTTCGCACATAAATATCCTTCAAATGGCACTGAATAGTCGCATGTGACATCAATGTTCATTTCTTCCGCGATTGCTGCGGCTTCTTGTCCTAAAATCGGTTCAATGACGTCGTCAAAAAAGTTTATGTTTCCGGCGTAACCGATTTCACCCGTTGATTCGATGTTCCGCGTTGAACCCAAGTATTCAATTACGTCATTAACAGCGGAAATTCCAAAGGTGTTTTCAAGTCTTTGAAAATAACATTCGCCAACATTGTATCCGTCTTCATCCGAGTCATCCGGGTATGATGTGAAAGGGCCGTATGAATTGCTTTCTTCATAATAAAATTTATATCCACTTTCTTCACAGACGATTCTGCTGCTGAATTCGTCAAATCTTCTTGATAAGTAATTTGCTAATCCCTCTCTTAAATTTGGAGCGTTTTGCGTACCGTAATCCAAAACATGTGTCATTTCATGTGACATTGGGAAAAATCCGACTCCACATGCTTCTTGGGGGTGTTCAAATTCCAGTTGGTCCATTCGGTAACTGTAGAACGGGACAACTATGCTGTCCGATATTGCGTGTACGTTTTCACTTTCGGTTTCGGGGTAGTAGAAAAATATTGAAAACGAATCAGTGTCTTGGTTATTGCCAAATGTGTCTTTAATTGAATTGTAACAACCGGGAAGATAATCCATGGTTTGCTCGGCTGCTTCTTCCATTTCAACAGGATAAATCACTTTGAAAAAGCCGTTTTGAAATTGAGAGTAACTTTCATGAACCGGTGCGTAACGACCGATTTCGAGAAGACAGCGTGAATTCTCGGTGTAAGGGTCTTCCAAGCATCTTTGATACATGTCAGTGGGGTTTGAGAAAATTTCAAGATCTGATTTTCCCGTAGTTTCATCATAGTCGTTCAGGTAAATGTAAATTCCATAACGGCTATAGAACGGATTGAGGTATCTGTCATTGTATCTTATGGTTTCATATGCCTCCGGGTGGTAGAGTCTTGGGGTTTGGTCATAATAGAAAACCAATCTTGTTGAAGTTGAGATGGAATGGACGACTTCCATTGTGACGCCGTTGTCCAACACAACTTTTTCGCCCGAACCCAGGTAAACGTGGTCGGGTTTTGAGTAGCCGGTGAACTCATATATTCCGGACTCTTCGTGAGGTGTGTAGGTGAATGTGTCCGGTTCGGGCTCAGGTTCGATTTCATCTTCATACATTTCAACATTGTAGATCAATTGGGCCATTTCACCTCTTGTGAGCATGTGGCCGATCTCTTCGTTTATACCATTTAGAAGACCTTTGGGTTTTGCAAACCAAAAGTAGCTTTCATACCAGATTGGGTAATTGTAATTTATGTCAAATTCGTAGGCTTCCAGGACGATTTTTAGGCCTTCAGCAAGGTTGATTTCATTTTCCGGTCTGAAATATCCGTCCGAGTAACCCGATATTATTCTGCGGGTTTTGGCTTCACAGACGTATGGTGAGTACCACATGTTTAAAACATCCGGGAAACAAGAAATGCCACTTGAAGCACCCGGGTCAAGAGTTTCCATGACAATCTTTGTAAATTCCGCTCTATTGATTGTATTGTTCGGTTTGTATGTTCCGTCGTTGTAGCCTTGAACAATGCCAAGGTTCTGCAAGTAATTTATTGCCACACTGTTCTGGTGGTATTGGCTATCTGAAAATGCGAATGCCATTGAAGCAAAAGCTAACGAAAATATTCCGATAATGATTGTTTTTTTGAGCATGAAAATTTTTTTATGGCGTTTGTTAAGTAAACATAGTGCTTTTTTGAAATTTTTTAAACAGAAAAACCCTCCAATGGAAGGTTTCTGCGTCACCCCGGGAAGCCGTAACTTACGGTGCCGAGTTCATAGATATTGTATCAAATATGGGGAAAATTGCAAGAAAATTGCTTGGTGGAGCCGACGGTAGTCGAACCCGTATCTCCCGGGGTGACGACCCGGCACTTTAGCCAATTAAGCTACGGCCCCTAACTCTCACCAAGCTGTATAAGGTTAAAGTTTTTTGTCGGTTTTGCAATTTTCGTTTAGGCTTGTCTTGGCTGATTTTCCGGTGTCGATTGACTGACAACAGGTAATTCGCTACATTTTGAGCAATATGAATCTCCTTTATTCCAAAGACCTTAAGAAAGACGAGATCTTGAGCCTGATTGAGCGGGCGGAGCGGTATTTGCCGGTTGTTTGCGATAGAAGAAAAGTGTCGGATGCGGAGGGGAAGATGTTGGCGACGCTTTTTTATGAGCCTTCGACCAGGACGAGATTTTCTTTTGAAGCGGCGATGCTTCGGCTTGGGGGGATGGTGATTTCAAATCCGCATATGGAGTATACTTCGTCGGCTAAGAAGGGCGAAACGCTTTATGATACCGGGCGGGTGATTTCAAGAATTGCGGATGTGATTGCGATGAGGCATCCTGAAAAGGGGAGCGTTGAGGAGCTTTCAAAAGGTACGACGGTGCCGGTTGTAAATGCGGGGGACGGGCCGAGTGACCATCCAACGCAGGGGCTGCTGGACTTGTATACAATTTATAGGTCGCTTGGGCGGCTGGATAATTTTACGGTGGCGATGGTGGGGGATTTGAAGTATGGGCGTGTGCCACATGCGCAGTGTGAGCTTTTGTCAAATTTTGCAGGTGTGGATTTTATTTTTGTGGCGCCGGAGGCGCTGCAGATGCCGGGTGAAATTGTTAAAGATTTGGAAGGAAAGGGATGCAAAGTGACAAAGACTAGCGATCTTGCGTCCGTTATGAACGAGTGTGATGTTTTGGCGCTGACTCGGATTCAGAAGGAGAGGTTTGAGAATGAGGAGGAGTATTTGAAGTACAAAGGAGTTTATGTGATGACGCCGGAGCTGATGGATAAGGCCGCTCCGGATATGATTTTGATGCATCCGCTTCCGCGGGTTGATGAGATTGAGGTAGCGGTTGATTCGGATCCACGGGCAAAATATTTTGAGCAAGTTGAAAATGGAGTGGCTATGCGGATGGCGGTTTTGGCTGATTTATTGCAATTATGAAGCTAGTTTTCAAAAATGTGACGATAGTGAACGCTTACGGGCGGGAAGTCCGGGATGTTTTTGTTTCCGGGGATAAAATTGTTAGTCCGTTTGACGAAGAAGATGCGCGGGTTATAAACGGTGAGGGAAAGTTTTTGATTCCGGGTGTGATTGATCCGCATGTGCATTTCCGTGAGCCGGGGGCTACGTTGAAAGAGGATTTTGAGAGCGGTTCATTAGCCGCTGCAGTTGGCGGAGTGACTACGGTTTTGGATATGCCAAATAATTCGCCGGCAATTACGACTGCGGAACTTTTGGAGGAGAAAAGGGATTTGGTGAAGGGACGAAGCCATGTAAATTATGGTTTTCATTTTGGTGCGACCGGGGACAACAATGAGGAAATAAAAAAGGCTCGTGGGATTAAGGGCGTGAAAGTTTATATGGGGTCGTCGACGGGGGATTTGTTGGTTTCGGATTCGAAAAAGTGGGTGGATATTTTTAAAACGGCGAAGGAGGTGGACGTTCCGGTTGTGGTGCATGCGGAGAATGAGGAGAGGATTCGGTCGCGGATGGACGAGTTTTCCGGGCGGACGGATGCGCATGTGCATACGGAAATTCGAGACTGTGAGTGTGCTAAGATTGCGCTTTCCAGCGCGATTGCGGTTCGCAAAAAGGTTGGGAATAAGTTGCATGTGGCGCATATGTCATGCGCCGAAGAGGTTTTGCTGATAAAAAATAATTTGGATTCGCGGCTTAGTTGTGAGGCTACGCCACATCATTTGTTTTTTAGTGAGGAGGATATGGTTGATTCGTTTTTGAAAATGAATCCGCCGCTGAGGAGCGCGGAAGATATGCGGACGCTTTGGGAGGCGGTGCGCGGAGGCACTGTGAATTGTTTGGCGACCGATCATGCGCCACATACTGTTGAGGAGAAGTCTAGGTCATATTTGGAAGCGCCGGCGGGAGTGCCGGGGGTTGAATTTTTGCTGCCGCTTATGTTGAACGAAGTAAAGCAGAATATGCTTGGGTTTGAGCAGCTTGTTGGGCTTTTGTCTGCCGAGGCGGCACGGATTTTTGGTTTGAAGGGGAAAGGGGAGATTTGCGAGGGGATGGATGCAGATTTGGTTTTGGTGGATATGGAGAAAGAGATGAAAATTACAAGGAATATGGTGAGATCCAAATGTGGATGGTCGCCGTATGAGGGGTATTTGCTTAAGGGTTGGCCGGTGATTACGGTTGTGAATGGGGAGATTGTGGTGGAGCAGGGGAAGGTGACGGAGGCGATGCCCGGACGAGAAGTTGATTGATTGAGTATATTGCACTTGCATTTTATTGAAAAAGTGTTATAATTTGCTACTATTTATATATTTCTTATGAAATTGAAATGGTCTTTTTTTGACGGGGATAATGGAAATAATGATTCTGAAGTTGCTGATGAAAGTACGGCGTTAGAGAAGCCGCAGCATTCTCAGGAACCGCAAGAATTAAGTAGGAGAAATTTTATAATTTTAACGGCTTTGGGAGCGGCTGGTTGTTCTCTTTCTTCTGATGAGATCGACAATTCTGGTGATAGTGATATCACTGAGGATACTGATGTTGAGAGTGTAGAGGCGGTGGGTTGTTCTGTGGGATTGAAGGAAGTTCAGTCAGTTAAGGAGATCCTCAATTCTACCGAGTATTCGAGCGATTTTGATGCAGATGAGAATTTTAGGCGTTTTGTGGCAACTTATGAGGAAATTTTTTCAGATAAAAAGAAGCAATTTTTTTATTATGATGCCAAAGGGAATGTGCTTTTAAGAGTGGAGGTGCCTGCAAATTGGGATATGATGACTTCAGGTGCAAAGCAAGCGTGGCACAATACTATGAGACAAAATTTGAAGGAACAAAATGCTACTGAAGTGGTTCTTTTACCTAATTCTTATGGTGACTCGAACGGGTATCCTTTTGTTGCTGTGAATCATTTGTCTGGTCCTGTTGGAACTGTGAATGATGCTGACCTGGAGGATAATGATTCGATTTCTGATGAGATTGTTGAAAGGCTTAAAGATGTTGCATCTGATGGAGCACGTTATTTTAACGGGAAGCAAGTTTCAATTTATGATGCTATTAGATTGTTTTGTGAAGCATATGATGTGCCATTGGAAGCGGCTCTTGGCGTTTGTGCTATTGAAAGTGGCGTTAAAAAAGATGCTGTGTCGGAGGCTGGGGCGCATGGACTTTTTCAATTTTTGAAGGGGACGTTTGATGAGTCGGCTAGATTAGCGAATGCGAGCAATAAAGCCGATCATTTGAGGTCTAGACCTATTGGAAGTTTTGAGAATGAGTGGCAGAATCGTTTTGTTCAGGCGGAACTTTTTTGTGTTCACTATAATGTTATTCGTGGACGGATTCGCGGGGAAATAGATTTGTTGGAAGAAAGATTACGAAAAATTGATCCAAATTTTTCAACAAATTTTGAGGATTTGGCTATTTTGACCGCATATAATGCCGGGTGTGGCCGCGTGAATGAAATGATTAAGGAGTTTAGGGGACTTAGTAATAGGGAAATAAAGAAGCATATTGGGGAGCCTTCATACGGGCGTGATGTTTGGATGGGCGTGCTTGGTCGTAGTTTTGGCACGGTTCCAAGAGTTGGGAAAAGTGTTTTCCATTATGCCATAAAGACATCCGCAATGGGTTATTTGTTGGCCGGAACCAGTTTGGATGATGAGGATGCGTCACTTCCGGTTAGAAAAATTGACACTTCAGTTGATGCTTTTGATGAGGAAGTTTTGGAGATAGCAAAAGCGGATTTAGATAAAAAATATGCGCATTTAAAAAAGAGAAAAGTGAAGGATAAATTGAGTACTACTCAGGATGAGTCTGATAGGAGAAGAAAAAATACTGCGCCTGCTCAGCGAAGGGCTTTAACCCCTGAATTAAATGAATGTTTTGGGGCTACATTCGTTACAAAATTTAATGCTGCAAGTAATAAAAAGAAATTTGAAATGTATGATGAAGGGAGCAGACTTCAAACGAAACATATTGATGAAAAGCTAGCTACCGGTGAATTGGTTAAAATGAAGGAGGAGGGCGAAAATTATTTTTGTGAACAAGTTGGAGTGACTGATGGAACGAAAAATAATTCAGATAGTTTGATCATGCATTCTGCTTTTAAGCCTTTGCTAAAAGCAATTGTGGAGCTTGTAAATTATCAAATTGATATTTTTAATGAGGATCCTGCGAAGTTTGGACATGCAAATTTTCCGTATATTCCGCATATCACTAAGTTGAAAGTTTCAGGCGCTTTTAGGCCTATGAATTATCAGAAGCAATTAGTTAAAAAATATCCCGGCAGAACGACAACTGGATTTACGCCGCATTCACTTGGTATGGCTTTGGATTTGGCTTCATATGCAACAGCAAGCGGACATATGGTGGAATTTGAAGAACCTTTTGTTTATGAAGGAGAAACGAAAGTCGCAAGGGGTGGAAAGTTGAAAAATTCAGGGTTTGGAAAGTCGACTCGGGATATCCTTTCCAGGATGGTGGGGCGAGCGCTGATGGCGCTTGAGAAGCCGCTTTCCGAAGAGGGAGTGAAGTTGATGTATTTGTGGGAACAAAGTCAGTTGAATCATCATGTTTCCATTAAGGTGGATTAATTGAAGTGCTGAGAGTGGGGCTTGAATTTGCTAATTGACTTGCTTGGTTTCTGAGTGTTTAATTTTGCCGATGATTGACCTCTCTGTAGAATTCTGTGGTGTAAAGTTTCAAAACCCAATTGTGCTTGCGTCGGGAGTTTTGGGAGTGACCGGTGACAGTTTGGCGGGGGTTGTTCGAAATGGGGCCGGTGGGGCGACTACGAAGTCGCTTTGGCCTTATCAGCATGAAGGGCACAAAAATCCGACTATGTTTGGGACGGAAGAATATTTTATGAATGCGGTTGGGATTCCGGATGCCGGGCCGGAGAAGGCTAGGGAGGAGATTTTACGGTACCGTGAGAAGTGCGGGGCGCCTCTGATTGCAAATATTGTAGGGGGAAAAATGGAAGATTATGCCGAAATTGCCGCTATGGCGGCTGAAATGAAACCGGATGTAATTGAAGTGAATATTTCTTGTCCGAATGTGGAGGATGAACTTGGGAAACCTATGGCGTGCAGCGTTTCTAAGAGTGCGGAGGTTACGCGACTTGTGAAGGAGAAAGTTGGAGATATTCCTGTGACGGTGAAGCTTTCGCCGAACGCTCCCGATATTAGGGCGATTGCGGAGTCTGTTTTGGATGCTGGAGCGGATGCGGTGACGGCAATAAATACGCTTGGGCCGGGGTTGGCTATTGATATTGATGCCGGTGCGCCAATTTTGTCGAATAGGGTTGGTGGAATTAGTGGGCCGGCACTTAAGCCGCTGGCAGTGAAAGCTGTTTATGATATTTATGCAGCCCGGAAATGTCCGATTATTGGGACCGGTGGAGTTATAACTGGAAGGGATGCAATTGAAATGATGATGGCCGGCGCGACGCTGGTTGGTGTTGGGACAGCGGTTTATTATAGAGGGCAGGAGGTTTTTGGGGAGATTGTTCGTGAAATGAATGAGTGGTGCGTAGAAAACGGGGTTTCAAAAATTTCATCTTTAATTGGGAAAATTCATGCTGCTTGATACTCGGCCAAAAATGGTGCTTATAAAGGAAGTTGTTCGTGAAAATGAGCAGGTGACTACTTTGGTTTTGGATGCGTCAGTGGGCGCAGAGCCGGGGCAGTTTGTAAATGTTTGGATTCCTTCGCTAAATGAAAAGCCTTTTTCTGTTGCCATGGATGACGGGAAGGAAATGCGGCTTTCTGTTGCGGCGGTTGGTCCTTTTTCAAATGCTCTTTGTGATAAAAAAGTTGGAGAAAAAATTGGTGTTAGGGGGCCTTTTGGGACTAAATTTAAGTTTGAGGAGGGAGAACATTTGGCGCTTTTGGCGGGAGGATATGGTGCGGCGCCGCTGTATTTTTTGGCGAGCGAGGCTGCAAAAAAAGGCTGCACGGTTGAGTTTATTGTTGGTGCGCGCAGTAAAGGGTTTCTTTTGAATGTAGAGAAGGCTCGAGAATTGGGTGTGAATGTACATGTTGCGACAGATGATGGAAGTGAGGGTTCTAAGGGGTACAACACGGAGGTTTTGGCTAAGATTTTGGATGAGGGAGGAATTGACTGCGTGTACACGGTTGGGCCGGAAGTTATGATGTATAAAGCGGCGCAAATGGCTAAGGAAAAGGGTGTCAGGGCTCAGATTTCAGTGGAAAGGTATATGAAATGTGGGATGGGGCTTTGTGGAAATTGTTGCTTGGATGGGGAAGGTGCGCCGACTTGCGTGAAGGGGCCGGTTATGGATTTGGAAAAAGTTTTGGATTCGCCGGAGTTTGGACATTATCACCGGGATCAGCTTGGTAATAAACATAATTTTTAAATTTTTCCTGTATGTATGATGCAAAACCAACCGCTGAGGCACTTTTGGATGCCGGAGCGTTTAAAATTTCATTGGATCCATTGTTTACTTGGACGAGTGGGATTAAGTCGCCGGTTTATTGTGATTTGAGGGCGTTAATTTCAGTTGTGAAGGTGAGAGAGTCGATTGTGGATGGTTTTGTGGAGATGATTAAAGTGGACGGGTTACCTGAAGTTATTGCGGGAACGGCTACGGCCGGGATTCCGTGGGCTGCGTGGGTCGCGGACAGGCTTCAGTTGCCTTTGGTTTATATTCGCGGAGAGGCAAAGGAGCATGGGACTAAAAAGAGGGTTGAAGGAATGATGCCGCAAGGAGTGAAAGTTGTGTTGATTGAGGATCATATTTCAACGGGAAAGAGCAGTGTGAGCGCTTTACTTGCGCTGAGGGAGGAGGAAAGAGCAATAGTTGATAGAGTTTACGCAATCAACACTTATGAGCTTATGAAAGCGGCGCAGGCGTTTGATGAGATTGATGTAAAATTTGATACCATTACCAATTACAGTACAATTTTGAAGGTTGCACATGAGAGGGGAGTGATTGATGAGTCTCAGGTGGATTTGTTGACTGATTTTAGGGCGGATCCGGCCGGTTGGGCGGAAAGGCATAGTTTGTAGAGGTTGAGGCTTGACAGATTTGGAAGAATGGTCTACTATGAGACCCTTTTAAGCTTAAAATAATAATATGAGAAGATTAGGAACAATTGCACTTGCAACTGGATTATTGATTTCTGACGCTGCTGAGGCAAAGAGACCGGTTCCAATGCCACCTTCGATTGAAGCTGCTAAAAATTCTCTTGAAGATGATGGACTTAGAGATAAATTGGCTTTGCAGAGTTTGATAACTACGTCGAATTGGACAGAGGCTGAGTTTAAATTCCAAGAGATTATGCGAAAATCTGATGGTGAATATGATGTTCATCCGGATATTTTTAAATTTGCTTCAATATCAGCATTGAATTTGGGTCATTTGGATGATTATTTAGTAAGGTTGGAAACTGCTGATGATCTTTTGTTAGGAGAGGATGCCACTATTAAGGAAGATATTAAAAGGTTTCATGAGGGTCATTCAATTGCTACTTTAAAAGGGAAGGAGATTTCCCTGTTAAGCAATGAAGAGTTGTCTGATCTTGATAAGGTGGCAATGGATTATATTTCTAGGACTTTGGATCAGAAAGGAGAGTATGTTGGTTTTATGCCAAACGGAACTTATTCTGTTGATGGAGTTGGCGTTTTGGTTGATAAAGCATTGGAAGGCGAAAGGATACTGAAGATTGAACTCTTGGGTCGTGCAATTTTTGATGCAGCAAATAAAGACGATTGGGATTCCGTTGAAGAATTTTACAAGAGTTATTGTGAAATGAGCTATCCAGTTGCTATTAAGTCAAGTTTCAATTTTGATTTCTATGGGGCTATAGCTGCTTGGAACACAGGTGATGCTGGTAATTATAGAAGTAGGCTTGAAAATGCTTTGAAGAATGCTTCAGGAAGGGAAGAAAAGGCAGACATTGAGGAGAAAATACGGAAATTTGATGCAAAATTTTCACTAGTTAACCTTGATGGAACAAATTTGGAGGTAGTTGAGATGCCTCTCAATTCTGAAGATGCAAAGACAATACAATTCGCTCAAAAAGAATTGACTGAACTTAATATTTTTCGTGGAAAGTTGCCGAATGGTGAATATATTTTAGATGGAGAAAAATTCTTGGTTGTTGAAGATTCTGAAGAACCGATTGATGCAGATAAGTTGAGGAGTGATAGAGAGCTTGCTGAACCGGCATCAGCTGCAGCGCCAGTCGAACCTGTGGAGCCAATTCCGGTTGTTGCTGCTCCAGCAGCTGCTGTAGCACCAGTTGCTACTACAGAGCCTGCTCCAGCGCCTGCTCCAGCGCCTGCTCTACCAGTACCAATGCCTGGAGCATTGAATGAACCGACTGAGCCAGTTGAACCTGAACCTGTTTTGGTTTCAAGAAGTACCGCGAAAGCTGCATGGAAAGAAGACAAAAGAAAAAGTCGAGAAGCAGAAAATAAAGTAATTGTTGTTAAAACTGTAGAGCCTGCACCACTTCCTGAACCAGCTACGACTGCACCTACTTCAGCTATTATTTACGGGAGAACTGTTGATACTGTTGCACCTGCTGCGACTCCCGTGGCGCCAGCTCCGGCACCTGCACCTGCACCTGCGTCTGTTCCGACTTCACCTGAATATGAGAGGTTTAGGGAAGCTGCGGTTCAGGCGGTTTGGCATTATGACGTGGAAACTTTGGTTAGAGATATGTTGGGGATGCTTCAATCAGCACCTCAAGGAGTGGACACTTCACAGGTGAGCAATGAACTTGAGTATTTGGATAGTCACTTTGGGCGAGCAATTTTGATTGCACAGGGAGATGTTCCAAGAGGTTTAACACCGCTTTTCACTGTTGATCCTCGTTCGTTTGAGGCGGGAGTGATTCAGAGAGCTACTGATGCGCTTTGGACAAGCGGTACTTATAAAGGATTTTTACCGGATGGTTCTTATTTGTATGGAGAGAGAGGCGTATTAACTGTTAATTCATACGTGGAGCCAGTTGAAGTCTTGATTCGACCTGACAAAACTCCGGGCTCTGGTTCAGACGAACCAATGTTTATTCAAAGCAGATAAAGTGTGATAAACTAGGGCGGCACTTTAATTTGAACACATGAATTTTGCAGACAGGCTTAAGGAAGCCGCTTTACAAAAAAACAGCGTGGTTTGTGTTGGGCTGGATCCTCGTTTGGATCAGATTCCTTCTTTTATTGTAAATAAGGCAGTGGCGGAGCATGGGCAGACTTTTACGGCTGTGGCGAATGCTTTTTTGGAGTTTAATAAAGGAATTATTGATGCGGTGCATGATTTGGTGCCGTGTGTGAAGCCGCAGATTGCGTTTTATGAGGAGTATGGGTTTCAGGGGATTTGGGCTTTTGAAGAGACGTGCAAGTATGCTCGCGGGAAGGGGCTTTTGGTTATTGCGGATGCTAAGCGGAATGACATTGGGTCTACGGCGGAGGCGTATGCTCGGGCTTTTATTGGGAAGACGGATTTTTTTGGTGAAAAGTTACCGGTTATGGATGCGGATGCAGTGACAGTTACTCCGTATCTTGGTTATGATGGGATAAAGCCGTTTGTGAAAGTTTGTAAGGGGGAAGGGAAGGGAGTTTTTGTTTTGGTGAAGACTTCAAATCCTTCTTCGGGGGATTTGCAGGACAGGGTGACTCGAGATGAAGAAATTCCGGTTTATGAACTTATGGGGCATTTTGTGGAGTCGTGGGGAGCTGAAGAACTTGGCGAATGTGGCTATAGCAGTGTTGGCGCGGTGGTTGGTGCGACTTATCCAAAAGAGCTGAAACGACTTAGGGAGGTGATGCCAAATGTGATTTTCTTGATTCCGGGATACGGCGCGCAGGGAGGTGGAGCTGAGGATGTAAAAGATGCGTTTGATGAGGATGGTTTTGGGGCGATTGTGGTGAGCGCGCGCGGTGTGATTTTTGCTTATGAAAAGACCGGTGCAACCAAGGGCGGCGAAGATTTTGGAGAAGCCGCGCGGGATGCGGTTATAAAGATGAATGAGGATCTGAATGGAGTGAGGTAAATAGTGCCTCCCATTCTTGGAGAGTCAGTTCTTCTGCGCGGGTGTCCGGGTTGATTTTGAGTAGGGCGAGTAGGGCGCGGATTTCTGCGGGTTCGCGGTGGAAGGCGTTTGCCAGGTTGTTGGATAGTTTTTTTCGTTTTTGGGCGAATGACATGTGGAAAAGCCAGAAGAGTTTTTTGAGGTCGGCGGAAATGCGTGGATGGTCAAAAACGCGGATTTTGATGACGGCTGAGTCGACTTTGGGCTGCGGGTCGAAGGCGGTTGAGGGTACAGGGCAGACCATTGATGGTTCGCCAAAAAGGTGGACTTGAAGGGAAAGGACTGAATGGCGGCCGCCAGGAGCCAGGATTTTTTCTGCGACTTCTTTTTGGATCATTATGACAATTAGCGTGGGCGGATTGCCGCTTTGAAATTGGTCCAGGAGGAAGTGGTTTAGGATGGGGGAGGTTATGTAATAAGGGATGTTGGCGATTAATTTGTAGGGTGTTTTTGGTGGGTCGAAGGTGAGGGCGTCGCCGTGAATTAGGGTGAGGCCGGGGATGGATTGGAGGGAAGGGATTAGGCGGTCGTCTTTTTCAACGGCTATGACGTGGCCAGCGTTTTGGAGGAGGGGGGTGGTGAGGGCGGCTTTGCCGGGGCCAACTTCAACTACGGTGTCTTCTTTGGTAAGTTCGCCGGCTTCTATGATTTTTTGGAGGATTTTTTGGTCCTTCAGGAAATTTTGGCCGAGGGATTTTTTTGCGGTTACCAAGGGAGAATTGCGTTATCAGGTATTTTTAACAGTTTGCGGGTTGACGCAAAGCCACTGATGATTTTGATTTCGTCCGGATTTATTGTACAGCGGCTTGCGAGAAATTTTGTAAGTTCTGCGTTTGCTTTGCCGCCTTCGGGTGGGGCTTTTAGACGAAATTTTAAAGTTCCGTCTTCCATTTTTTCAACGAATTCGGTTTTTTGTGAGCGGGGGATGACTTTGACTTGCAGATACATAAAGAGCCCTTTTTATACGTGCAGAGGTGGTTTTCTGAATTTTTTCCAGATTTCGATTATTATTATTGCAAGGATGCAGGGCGTGAGGATGAAAATCCAGTCCTTGCCGGTCAATGGTTGGGTTTTAAAAATTGTTTGAAAGAAAGGCGTGTATATTACCATTATTTGCAGTGCAAGACTTATCATTACGCCAAATAGAAGGAATTTGTTTTTAAAGAAGTTTACGAAATAGTGTCGATTTTCAGAGCGGACGGAAAAAACCAGTAGAAGTTCAAATATTACGATTGTTGTGAAAAGAAGAGTTCTTGTGTATTCAATTGAGTCTGTTTTGATTGAGTCGAAGAAAATTATTATTGAGATAACTGTAGAAAGCACACCAGCGAAAATTGAGAAACTTAGTAATTCTTTAAAAATGCTGGCTTTTGGGTTTCTGGGTTTGAGTTCCATGAGGTCGTCGTCTGCCGGGTCTAAGCCAAGCGCGACCGCAGGGAGCGCGTCTGTTAATATATTTACCCATAATAGTTGCAGGGGGAGGAATGGGATTGGGTAACCTAGGGCAAATACAATACTTATTACTAATACTTCGTCAAAATTGGCGCTTAGTAGGTAGCGGATGAATTTTTTGATATTGCGGAAGATTCTTCGTCCACTTTCAACGCTGGCGACTATTGATGCAAAATTGTCGTCCGTTAAAATCATTGCGCTGGCTTCTTTGGCAACGTCTGTGCCACTTATACCCATTGCAATTCCAATATCCGCACTTTTAAGGGCGGGTGCGTCGTTTACTCCATCTCCTGTCATGGCAACAATGTGTCCTTTGTATTTTAGGGCTTTCAAGATTTTTACTTTGTGGTGGGGGTTTACTCTAGCAAAAATTTTCACACCGTCCACAATATTGTTCAGCTCTTTTTGAGTCATTTTTTCCAGTTCCGTTCCGGTAATGATTTTATCTCCTTTTTTGTAGAGACCAATTGCGCTGCCTATTGCTTTGGCGGTAAGAGGATAGTCACCGGTGATCATTTTTACGGCAATATGTGCATTTTCACATTTTAAAATTGCATCTTTTACTTCTTTGCGCGGAGGATCTATCATGCCGACTAAACCAACAAAAATCATGTCTTCTTCAGCCGGCTTTGCTGTTTTTATTGGTTTATAGGCGAATCCCAAAACACGCAGAGCATTTTTTGCGTACGCATCATTAGTTTTTAGAATTTGTTGTTTTTTTGAGTGGGTAAGTTTTTCAACTTTTCCATTAATCAGAATATGCGACGAAATATCCAAGATTGAATCCGGAGCACCTTTGGTTAAAAGGAAATTTTGGGCTTTATATTTATTGATTGTTGACATTCTTTTCCTGTCTGAATCAAAAACAAATTCTTCTTGTCTGGGATATTTTTTTTCACATGTTTCATAGCTCAAATTTCCTTTTCTTCCAAGCGTTAAAAGGCTGGCTTCTGTTGGATCTCCAACAATTTTCCATTCATTCTTTTGAATGAAAAGGTGTGCGTTATTACATAGAATTGCAATTTCAAGTAACTTTTCAAGGCTGGGATTTTGTTTGATTGAAATTTGGTTTTCTCCTTCAAAAAATTCTCCTTCGGGCGTGTATCCAACTCCCGTTACAGAAATATTTTTGTTATCAATGTAAATATTGGTTACCGTCATTGCATTTTCAGTCAATGTGCCGGTTTTGTCGGTGCAAATTACTGATGTACTTCCTAAAGTTTCGGCGGCGGGCAGTATTCTTACCAAGGCATTTTTTTTGCTCATTTGTTGTACGCTGATTGCCAGCGTCAGCGTGATTACCGCTGCTAAGCCCTCCGGAATTACACTTACGGCTAAACTTATACTCAAAATTAGCATTTCAATTGGGTCTCTACCTGTGATTAGTGAGCTTGCAAATAAAATAACTGCAATCCCAATAACCAGTGCGGCAAGAACTTTGCTGAGATGATTTAGTTTTTTTTGAAGCGGGGTTAGTCCCGGCTTTTCAATTTGAACCAAATTTGCAATTTGTCCAAATTCCGTATTCATTCCAGTTGTTGTTACAACTGCGGTGCCATGTCCTCTGACTATAATTGTCCCCATAAAAAGCATGTTTTTTTTGTCTCCAATGCTTTTATCACCTTTTATTGGTTCAGTAATTTTGCTTGTTGGGGTGCTTTCTCCCGTAAGGCTGGATTCATCAGTTCGAATTTCTGCTTCAGATAAAAGCCTAGAATCTGCCGGGATTCGCATGCCCTCTTCCAGAATTAAAATGTCGCCCGGGACCAGTTCTGTTGCGTTAATGCGAATACTTTGTTTGTCGCGAATGACCAATGCATGCGGTGAAGACATTTTTTTTAGTGCCTCAATTGCTTTTTCAGCCTTGTACTCCTGCACAAAACCAATAATGGCGTTTAATATGATGATTGCAAGGATAGCTATTGCATCTATGTATTCTCCTACCAAAAAAGAAATACCCATTGCAAAAATCAGGATGATTACCATGATATTTACAAATTGCCTTAGAAAAATTTTATACCAAGGCATAACGCCTATTGTTTTCAATTCATTTAATCCAAATTGTTCGAGCCTTTTTTTTGCTTCTTCATGCGTCAGACCGTCCTTATTTGTATTCAGCTCTTTTAAAGACTGCTGCGCGGAAAGTTGATAGAAATTTTGCATAGAAAGCGGGTTATTTCCGGTTTTTCATGCGCCATTCTCGAATGGCAGCGTGGTTTCCAGATAATAATACCTCCGGTACGCGCATTCCTTCAAATTCTTCAGGTTTTGTATATTGCGGATATTCTTTCATTCGGTCCAATGATGCTGAAAAGGAATCTTCTTCAGCGCTTTCTTCTTTCCCGAGTACTCCAGGAATTAGTCTGCTAACAGCATCAATAATTGTCAGGGCTGGGATTTCGCCACCGGTTAGAACATAGTCGCCAATTGAAATTTCCATATCAACCAAGGTGTCACGCACTCTTTGATCAATGCCTTCGTAGCGGCCGCAGAGAAGGATTAATTCTTTTTGTGCGGCTAGTGATTCCACCTTTTCTTGTTTAAAAGTTTCACCTTGTGGTGTGAGGAAAATGACAGGGCCTTTATTTTGGGTTTTTACGTCTCGAATTGCAATAAATAGCGGTTCGCAGCTCATTACCATGCCCGCACCGCCGCCGTAAGGTGTGTCGTCAACTTTTTTGTGCTTATCTTTGCTGTAATCACGGATGTTATGAACGTGGATTTCAATTTTTTTGTCTTTTATTGCACGGGAAAGAATAGAATCCTCAAAATAAGGGAGGACAAGGTTCGGAAATAGTGTTAAAACGTCAAAACGCATTTATTTGATAGCTTTCAGTCGCTCTTGGAAATCTTTTAATATAAAACCAATTCTGAAGAATCCCATTGCGAAGAGTAGGTAGGCAATGATCCATAGTTGATCTAATACTTTTGTGTAAATAGAGAATGTTTCATATTCCTCGTAATAAATGGCAAAGCCAATATCTGCAATTAGTGTGAAAAGTAGTGCAAGCGTGATGGTTATCCAAGAGAAGAATATTCTTCCTCCAAAATGTTCCAGGGATAGCAAGATAATGAATATTGATGCTACCACCAGGATAAGATCACCGATTCCATATGAAATCCCTACCACATTCTCTAAAATTGTTGCTTCTGGGTCGAAGGCTGAATAAATGCCAAAATAAGAGACTAAAACGGAAACAATAACTATGAAAATACTTGAAAAAACAATTTTTTTTGTAGTTAAATGTACTTTTGCCAGCGTTGCAAGATTGAAAAAACCAATACACAAAAATACATAAGCCAGTTGATAGGCAAAATCTGCGACTGATGGATAGGGGTCAATATCTAAAAGTTCTTCAAATATTTCCCAAAGTGTGTCACCAGTAAACCAGAGTAACATACCAATAGAAAGCATCAAAAAAGCTTTTCCAGATTTACTCTTGAGACCGTAATTTTTTGTAGCGAAGAATCCTCCAATTGAGGCCAGTAGAGGAGGCAAGAGATATGGAATTGATGTAAGGGGTTCTCTATTTTCATCAGGAATGTTGAATAGGAAATATACCGCAAAATTTAGTAGTAAAATTAGTATGAGAAGCAAATATGTCAGATTTTGTTTGATGTTCATAATTATAGTTGCTTTTTTAGGTTTTCAATTTCTTTATTTGCACTGGCTTCACCAATTAGTTCAGACAAAAGCTCCTTACAGGAAGTTAAAACTTCATTGGTACTTTTGGTTTTGTAAAAATTTTCATAAAGACTTGCGGCGTATGAACCAAGGTACGCTTCAATTAGGTCAATTGCTTGTTTTTTAATTTCTTCTTCTTTGGGCATGGATTATTTTTTGTTCTAAAAAAGTTTATCATTTTTTCAAATGATGACACAAGAAGAATTCTTTGTTTTATGTTTAACGCTTGCTGAATTGAGGTGCTCTTCTAGCTCGTTTCAAACCAAATTTCTTTCTTTCTTTCACACGGCTGTCTCGAGTAAGGTAACCTGTGGGCTTTAAAGTAGATCGGTTTGAAGATTCAGCAACAACAAGTGCTTTTGAAATTCCGTGTCTTAGTGCTTCTGCCTGTGATTCTGAACCACCACCAATAATTTTGGCTGAAATGTCGAAGTTTTTTTCATTTTTTGTTGAAACAAGAGGCGCCATGAAAACATTCAACATATCTTTTGTTGGGAAGTAATCTTTTGCTTCTTTGCCGTTTACAACAACTCTACCTGTTCCTTTGTAAAGTCTAACACGCGCAACAGCTGTTTTTCGCTTTCCGTTTGCGTAGAAGTAGGTTCCGGAAAATTTGATTTCTTCAGTCATTTATTTTAGAGGTTTAAGTTGTTGTGCGGTGTGAGGATGATTTTCCCCAGCATAAACTTTAAGTTTTGAAAGAATGTGTTTTCTTAAGCGATTTCTAGGCATCATTCCTGCAACTGCACCTTCAATTATTCTTTCAGGATGAGACTCACGTACGTTTCTTGCTGTTTTTGTCTTAAGCCCGCCCGGGTATTTACTGTGGGTGATGTATTGCTTCTTTTCTTCTTTTTGACCGGTTAAAACTACCTTTTCAGCGTTAATTACAACTACATTGTCACCGCAGTCCACTGAAGGATGCCAACAAGGCTTGTTTTTACCTCTCAATGTATCTGCAATTTTTGTTGCCAGTTTACCGAGTACTTGGTTTTTTGCATCAACCAGGTACCATTCCCGGTTTGCATTCATATCAGCGAGTTTTGGGTGTGTAGTTTTCATTATACGAGTGAAATTTGAACCATTTCTGCAGAGTCTCCTGCTCGGTGACCCAGTTTTACAATACGAGTGTAACCTCCTTTTTGATCTTTATATCTCTCTTTCAGCACTTCAAGTAGTTTTTTCCCAGCTTTTTTATCCAGAATGATTTTATTGAGCTTTCTGATTGCCGCAACAGTATCTTTTTCTTTAGCAGTAGAGATTAGGTCTTCAACAATTGGTTGCACTTGTTTTGCGCGAGCGCGTGTTGTTTTGACTTTCTCAAAGAGAATTATTGAAGTCGCTAGGTTGCGAAGCAGTAGACCGCGATGATCGCGCTCCATGTTCAGTTTGTCTTTTTTTTGCTTATGTCTCATGAGAAAGGGATATTATTGCAATTATTCTTCGTCGGCAAGGGATAATCCGCGTTTTTCAAGCGCATCTTTAACTTCCGTTAAAGCCTTTTTACCGAATCCTCGTAGATTTGCAAGTTTAGTTTCAGTGCATTTAACCAGTTGTTCGATAGATCCAATGTCTCCATTAATAAGGGAGTTAAGGGATCTAGGTGAAAGGCCGAGAATTTCAATAGGTGTGTATGACTCTTGTTTTGGCTTTGTTGACTCTTCTTCCTCCGCTTTTGCTGCGATTTTTTCAAAGTCAGACATGAATTCTGGTTCAACCGGTGTTTGATCACGATTGAAGATGTTGAAATATGATTCCAGTACGTTTGCTGAGAATTTCATTGCATCCTCTGGATTGATAGAACCGTTAGTTTTGATTTCAATATGGAGCTTGTCCAGGTCAGTTCTTTGTCCAACACGAGTGTTTTCAACATGATAGTGAATCTTTTTCAGAGGTGAGAACACTGCGTCGATTTCAATCATTTCAGCGCTGTCGTCACTTTTTTGTCCAATAACGGTTGCACGGTAGCCAACTCCCTTTTCTACTCGAATTTCCATTTCAAGAGTGCTGTTCTTCTCAAGTGTGGTTATGTAGAGATCCGGATTAAGAATTTCTACGTCTGAAGGAGTTTCAATATCTTTAGCGGTTACCGCCCCGGCTTTCTTGGTTTTTAACTTCAAAACGCTTGGTTCGACTGTGTCTTTATTGAGTGCGAGCTGCTTAAGATTAAGCATAATATCAAGCACGCTGTCTTTTACACCTTTTAAAACAGTGTATTCATGAGTTACACCCTTTATTTTTAGACCTGTAACTGCTGCACCCGGAAGGGATGAAAGCATTACACGTCTTAAACCATTACCCAGTGTTGTCCCGTATCCGGAAGGAAGCGGGCTGATGGTAAAGGTTGAATGGAAATCTCCCAAAGACTTTTCAGTGATAGAAGGGAGACCAATTTCTTCTTGTATAATATGCATGAGGGCAGGGCAGGATTAAGGAATGAAGAAATGGCAGAAAAATTATTTTGAGTAGAACTCAACAACAAGTTGAGTCTGAATGAGTTTGTCGAGATCTGCCTCTTCCGGAAGCGCGACAACCTCAGTTTTTAGAGTCTTTTGCTCGGACTTTAGCCAGCGAGCAAAATCAAAATCTTTTTCTCCTTTTACGTCAGCAAAGAGAGGACTTGCTTTAGATTTCTCTCTTACTTCAATCGTGTCGCCTTCGCGGACTTGAATTGAAGGGATGCTGACACGTCGGCCGTTTAAGTTAAACAGTCCATGACTTACCATCTGCCGGGCTTGCGCTCGAGTTTTCGCAAAACCAGCACGATAAATCACGTTGTCCAGTCGACGCTCAAGAAGTTTTAGAAGGGCATCACCCGTTGCTTCTTTCAGGGCTGCTGCCTTTTGATAATAATTTCTTAGCTGCTTTTCTGTAATTCCGAACATAAAACGTAGCTTTTGTTTCTCCAAAAGTTGCTTTTTATATTCTGAATCCTTTCCGCGTGATCTTGCTGAGCCGTGTTGACCAGGTCCATGTGGGCGTTTTTCCAAAAGTTTGTCCATCTTTGGATTTTCAAAGATGTTTACTCCGAATCTTCTAACCAGTCGTCCTTTTGCTTTTGTGTATCTAGACATATTTTGGGTTAATTACGTCGTGCACGAGGTTTTCGACAACCATTGTGCGGGACAGGTGTAAGATCAACAATTTTTAAAACTTCAATGCCGTTTGAGATCAAACCTCGAAGAGCTTGTTCACGTCCGGTTCCAACTCCTTTAATGTATACATCTGCTTTTTCAAAACCGAATGATTTTGCTTTTTCTGCTGCATTTTCAGCAGCCATTTGAGATGCGTACGGGGTTGATTTTTTTGATCCTTTGAATCCACTTGCGCCGGAGGAAGACCAGCAAAGTGTTTTTCCGTCTTCGTCAGCTATTGTCACAATTGTATTATTGAATCCTGCGTTGATATAAACAATACCACTTGTTACTGTCTTTTTTTTGCTTCTGCGAATTTTTTTTGGCTCTTCATTTGAAGTTTCAGCAGCTGCTGTTACTTCAGGAGCTTTTTTCTCCTCCTTTACAGCTTTATCGGTATTTTCTGTGTCTGTGGCCATTAAATTTATTGGTTAGGGCGCAAAAGTGGACTATGTCCTATTTTGCGTTTTATTTCTTAGCTTCTTTTTTGCGACCGCTTCCCATTGTTTGTTTCTTTCCGCGAAGGGTTCTAGCATTTGTTTTTGTGCGTTGTCCACGGGAAGGGAGGCGACGGCGGTGTCTGAAACCGCGATACGTTCCTGTTTCTTGAAGTCTTTTTATATCTCCTTGCACTTTTCTTCTAAGGTCACCCTCAGTCATTTCTTTTGCAAGTGCGTCACGAAGTTTTCCTTCTTCAGCTTCAGTCAGGTCTTTAACTTTTGTATTAAGATTGATATTGAGCTCGTTCAAAATTTTCTTAGATTTTGAGCGACCGACTCCATATATATATGTAAGGCCGATTTCAATTCGTTTTTCGTTTGGAAGATTTATGCCGCAGAGACGAGCCATAAGGAGGTGGGTTAGCCTTGTCTTTGTTTATGCTTGGGGTCTTTTGGACAGATAACACGGACTACGCCTTTTCGACGGATGCCTTTGCATTTGTCACACATTTTTTTTACTGATGCTCTGACTTTCATATTAATTAGTTGTTATCTTCATCAGAAATTTCTTCCTCTGAATCTGAATCTTCCGGAATGTCTTCTTCTATGGCTGGTCCAGCTTGGGTTCCCGGTTTGCCCTTATGTCTGAACACAATACGTCCCTTATATAAATCGTAAGGTGTCAACTCTACCGTTACCGCGTCTCCTGGGATGATTCGAATGTAATTGATTCTCATCTTGCCCGAGAGGTGACATAGCACTTCGTGGTCGGTGGGATAGTTGGGGTCGTCCAGTTTGACTCGGAAAGTAGTATTAGGTAGACATTCTGCTACTATTCCGTTTACTTGGATGACTTGTTTTGCCATAGATGTTGTGTCTACCGTGTCTTTCCTCTAACCTGCAAAACAGGTCTGGATTGAGGTAAAAGCGTTGGGATTTTACATGTGCTGAAGTTCAATTGCAAGGGATTTTTTATATTTATTTCCTTTTCTTTGATGTCTTATTTGACTATAGTGGTTTCACTTTCTACCACGTGTATGGCAAAGAAGAAATTGTTTAGGAAGGGCGAAAAAACTGGCAAGGTTCGTTTGCTTCCGTTTGTGACGGCGCTTTTGGGACTTTTGTTAGTGATTCAGATGGTTAGTTTTTATAAGTTTAAACAGGATTTTTTATATATTGAAGATATTGCAAAAAAGTCTACTACCATGCTTGATGAAATGGGTATGGCAAAAGATTATTTAACGAGTTTTGGTTCAGATTTGAATGAGATTCGCTCTTATTTGCTTTTGCCCACAACCGATTATGATTTTAGTAAGCTGGGGAATGGAACTCTTGCTGATGAAGAAGAAGATGATCTAACTTCTTTGGTTTTTACTTTTGTTGAGCAACTGGGAGCTCATGAGAAGAATGAGAAACTGTACAGTGAAAATTTTGAGAAAATTCAGAAATTTTTAGGAGGAGAGGAGTTTTTAGCTTTGGGCCTTTCTGTGGATCCTACTGGAAAGGATACAGATGATGGTGCTTTGTTTAAGGTTACTGATCCGCAGAGTTCGGACGCTTTGTTTATGGAAATTTTCCTAGGCGATAACGGGAAGTTTGATGTTCAGACATATGTTGGTGTTATTGAACTTTCAGATAGCGCTTCAGCTGAAGAAGTAAGGGGAGAGATTTTAAGGTACAGCGGGGAGGTGATTGAAAAGTTTAGGAGTGATATGACGCAGGTTTTTGTTTTGTTGACCGAACTGGATGGTGTTTTTGCGGGTGAAAGTGTACAAGCGATTTTGGCTGAGAAGTCTTTGCGGATTGGTAGCAGAATTGAGAATATTCATGATTTTAGGTACTCCGTGGACAGTTTGTCTAAAGGGCGACTTATGGATGTAGTTGTTGATAAGGCTGATTTTTTCGTTCAAGTGGATGAGAAAAATGTGGACAAGGCGGATTTGGAGGGAGGATTAGTGCAAATATTTGAGGGTGTGGACAGCAGAACTGATATTGAGATTTTAGTGGAGGAAAGGGCTAAAGAGCTTTCACAAATTATGCAGGACCCTGGTTTTTTGAAAGTTTTGGAAGATGCTGGTTTTACAATTGGTGAAAAAGAGGAAACTGCAGATAGGATTTCATATCCAATTATTGATGAGGATGGTGAAATTTTGAGGTCTTTGTATTTGGACAAGAGAACAAGTGAAGTGCAGGTTGAGGTGCCTGGTGGAGGGGCTGAGGATCTTGCAATGGCAACTCACGACCTTTCGGTCAAAAAAAAAACGATGGATTTGCCGGTACAGCTTGCTTCGTATAACATAGAGGCAGCTGAAGGCAGAGTGAATATTTTGCTTTGCGGTAAGCATGGTTCAAATGTGGATACTATTATGCTTGCCAGTTTTGATTCGACAAAAAGAAGTATAAGCTTGGTGAGTATTCCGCGGGATTTGTATCATATGAATCGCAAGGTAAACAGTATTTATGCGGATTTTGGGATGTATGAGATGGTAAATCGGCTGGAGGATATTACGGGGCAGAAAATTGACCATTATGTTTTGGTGGACATGTATGCTTTCCGGGATATTGTGGATCTTTTGGGTGGAATTACGGTAACACTGGAGGAGGATTTGATTGATCCCACTTATAAAACTTGTGACGGGGACAAATGTTCAACTCTTTATTATAAGGCGGGTACTTATGAATTTAATGGTACGGAAGCGCTTAGGGTTGCCAGGTCCAGGCATACAACTTCCGACTACTCCCGTGCAGAAAGGCAGCAAATTATTATTGAGGCTTTGAAAGATAAGGCAAAGACTTTTGGGGTGGGAGATGCCGGGACGCTTTTTAAACTTGCGAATACGGTTATTGATGCAACGGAAACTGATATTTCGCCCGACGAGGCGATTGCGTATTTTTTCAGGTATCAGAATTTTGATTTGGATAGGGGAAATGTACTTTCCACCGCAAATGTTTTGGCCAGTGAAAAAGAGCCGGTTAATTATTTTACTTCTTTGCGGATTGATTCTTGTGCGGGTCAGGAAGGGTGTAAGCCTCAGTATGCCATTTATACCTTAGTGCCTCGGGCAGGTGACTGGAATGTGATCCGGTGGTATGTGAGTTCGATTCTCAATGACTAAAATGTTTGTTCACCCGGCCTAAGTGTAAGTATCTCAACGCCGGTTTCAGTTACTAGAACGGTGTGTTCGTGCTGTATGGCAAGGGAGTTGTCTTTTGTAACTATTGTCCAGCCGTCGTCCAGGGTTTCAATGTTGGGGCTGCCCATTGAGATTATTGGTTCAATTGCAATGGTCATGCCGGGCTGAAGAACAGGACCTTGGTCATGGGCTGTGAAGTTTGGAACGAAGGGTTCTTCATGCAAAGAGCGGCCGATTCCGTGGCCGGTGAGATCTGGGATTATACTGTATCCGGCTGATTCGACAGTTTCTTCTATTGCGGCGGAGATATCATGGATGCGATTTCCGGGTTTTACTTGGTGGATGCCATTCCACATTGCGGCAATGCATGTGTTTACGAACTTTTTAATTTCAAGTTTGGTTTGATCACCTACTATAATTGCTATTGCGGAGTCAGTGTGGAAGCCCTCAAAAAATACACCGGCGTCTATTGAGAGTATGTCGCCTGGATTGAGGATTTTTTTGTCCGGGATTGCGTGGACAACTTCATTGTTAACAGAAGTGCAAAGGATAGCCGGATAGCCGTGATAGCCCTTGAAAGATGGGGCAACTGAGTATTTTTTGTAAAGCTCTTGAGCTTTTTGTTCAAGGTCCAGGGTTGAAATCCCGGGGCGGGTTTCACTTGCTAGGGCAAGTAAAATTTCACCCAGGATTTTTCCTCCACGACGCATGGAGTCGATTTCCGCCGGGGTTTTGATATTTACGGGCATTTAGAAGTATGGCTTTATTGCTTCGACTGAGTCTTTTGTGACGTCTTCAATTGATTGTTCGCCGTTTACGGTTAGCATTAAGCCACGAGAATCGTAGTCGTCAATGACCGGTTGAGTTTTTTCAAGGAAGGTGTCAATTCTAACGCGGATTGCGTCTGGTGTGTCGTCACGACGGGTTTCGAGTTCGCCTCCGCAGGTTTCGCAGGTTTCTTTTGCGTAAAATGCTGGGTATACCGCTTTACATTTTTTACAAAGTCGGCGGGTTGTTAGTCGTTTAAGAGCTTCTTCTTCGGAAATTTTAATGTTGAGACATTTGAATTCTCTGTTTTCTTTTTTGAGCAAAGCGTCAAATTGTTCCTGCTGGTCTTTTGAACGGGGGATTCCGTCAAAGAGTGCATTTTTTCCTTCCGGAAGGTGGTGAATAAAATTTGAAATTATTTCCATCACAACTTCCGTTGGCACTAAATTACCACTTTCAATGATACTTTTAACTTTTTGGCCAAGTTCACTTTCTTCTTGGGCGAGACGGCGAAGCTGTGCGCCGGTTTCAAAAACTTGTAGATGAGCGAAAGTGGCCAGGTACTTGCTCTGAGTTCCTTTGCCGCTACCTTGCATTCCGAATAGTATGAGATCCATTTTGTTATCCTTTATAGAAACGTTCGTAGTGGTGTACTAGAAGTTGGGCGTTGACTTTTCGAATCAAGTCCAAAACCACACCTACGATAATGATTATTCCGGCACCTCCAATCATCATTGGAACAGAACCGATATTCATTTCTGTAAAGAATACTCGTAAAAGGATTGGTAATACTGCAATACCGGCAATCATGAATCCGCCGAAGAGGTTCATTCTGTTTGAAACGGTTTTTAGATATTCGGATGTTTCTTTACCGGGTCTCAGGCCGGGGATAAAGCCACCTCTTTTTTGAATGTTTTCAGCAACTTGGTCAGTGTTGAATGTGATACCTACATAGAAAAATGTGAATGCCACTGTAAGAGAGAAATATAGTAGTATGTATACCCAAGATTGTGAATTGAAATTTACAGCTAGGAAGTTACCAAGATTTTGTACCCATGGTGAATCTCCGTATGTGAGGAATTGTCCAATGATTCCAGGGAAGGATACCAAGGAAACAGCAAAGATGATTGGAATCATTCCTGCTTGGTTTACTCTGATTGGTAAGAAAGATTGTTGTCCTTTTGCTTTGCCTCTTTGTCCTGCGTAAGTTACCGGGATGCGTCTTTGTCCTTCTGTGAACATCACTACAATTACTGTGAGAATTAATGTTATTAGAAGAATTGCCACGAGTGGGATTAGACGTTCTGGTTCGCTCGATGTTAAGGCCAAAGTTGGTCCTACAACAGATGGAATTCCCGCAATGATGCTTGCAAAAATAAGCATTGAAATACCATTTCCGATTCCTTTTTCAGTCATAATTTCTCCAATAAACATGAGGAGAACAGTTCCACAGCTTACGGTTAGCATTATTGGGAGTATAACTGTTGGGTCTTGAATATTTTCAATAATTGGAGCTTGAGCTTGTGCGTTGATAAGCGCGATCATTCCGTAAGATTGAACGAATGCAAGAGGGAAGGTGATCCATCTTGTCCATTTGTTGATTGTTTTTTGTCCTTGTTCGCCTTCTTTTGAAATTTCCTCAAGTCTTGGAACGATAACTGTTAAAAGTTGCATTATAATTGATGCATTGATGTAAGGAGAAAGCCCCATTAGTACAATGGAAAAATTGTCGGCGCTTCCTCCAGTGAGAAGACTGAATGCACCAAGAAGTTGGTTTTTCTCGAATACGTATTGCAAAGCTTCACGGTTGATTTCCGGAAGTGTGATGTGGGTCAAAACTCTGTAGAAAACAATCATCAAGAGAGTGAATCCTATCTTGAATCTCAGTTCCTTGGAGTTCCAAATTTCTTTGAGATATTTATACAAGTGCGTGGGGGATTAAGATTCTTTTTCCTCTTCTTTTTTTGCTTTTACTTTCCCTTTTTTGTCTTCAGGGAGCACTACTTTTCCGCCTGCTTTTTCGACTTTTTTGATTGCGCTTTGAGAAGCGCTATCCACAGTTATTGTAAGTTTTTTACTTAGTTCACCGCTACCTAAAAGTTTAACAGGCATTTCTTTTTTGAGAATAGATTTTTCAACGAGTGCTTTTACATCAACGTTTGCGCCATCTTCAAATATGTCTAGCTTGTTAAGATTAAGCGGGAAGTACTCAATACGGTTTGGATTTTTGAATCCTTTTAATTTTGGAATTCTTCTTATGAGAGGTGTTTGTCCTCCTTCAAATCCTGGCCTAACTCCGCCTCCTGTTCTTGCTTTTTGGCCTTTCATTCCACGTCCGGAATAGGTTCCGCGATATCTTCCACGTCCTACTCTTTTGGAATCTTTCTTAGCGCCTGGTGTTGGTTTGAGTGTGTTTTGCTTCATTCTGTAGCTTTTTTAGTAGTTTTTTTTGATGATTGCGTCTTTTGGTTGCTCCCTTTGGTCGACTTAGCTTCGGCGCTAACAGGCGCCTTCGCCTGCTTTGCTTTGCTCGAAGTGGTCATTCTTTTGTCTGCATCTTCACGTTCTTTTGCTTCTTTTCTTGATATTGTTTTGATTTCAGGAGCTGCTTTGTCTTCAACGTTTTCGTGTTTTGCTTTTTGTGCGTCAGTTTCCAATTCTGGACGTTCTCTTAGTTTTGAAAGTGCCAAGAAGGCAGCTTTTGTGTTGTTTACTCTGTTTGAAGATCCAAGTGATTTTGAAAGTACATTTTTTACTCCTGCCACGTCTAGAATTTTTCTAACTGCGCCTCCAGCGATAACTCCTGTACCTTGAGATGCTGGTTTAATTAGAATCTTTGAAGCTTTAAATTTAACTTGCTGAGTGTGAGGGATGGTACCTTCGTAAATTGGTATTGAAATCAAGTTTTTCTTTGCCTTTGTTACTGCTTTTTGAATTGCTAGTTGAACCTCTGTTGATTTACCAATTCCATATCCCACTCGGCCTTTTTTATCACCAATTACGACTGTTGCGCGGAATCTAAGTCTTCGTCCACCTTTAACCACACGAGTCACGCGATCAATTTGGATCACTTCTTCTTCGAACTCTTTGGGTTCACGTTTTTTGTCGAATTTTTTTCCAGGTTTTTTCACCATAGTGATAGGGGATGAGTTAGAATTTAAGTCCGCCTTCACGGGCGCCTTCGGCAAGTGCCTTAACGCGGCCGTGGTAGAGATAACCGTTGCGGTCGAAAACACAAGTAGTTATTTTTGCTTTTTGTGCCTTTTCAGCTAGTTCAATGCCAACAGCTTTAGCTCGTTCAGTTTTTGTACCTTTTTTTGCCTTAATGTCATGAGCTGAGCAAAGTGTTTTCCCGGTTTTGTCGTCAATGAGTTGGGCTGAAATATGACTAAGACTTCTGAAAACTACCAGTCTTGGTTTTTCAACTGTTCCGGACACTTTGGCACGAATGCGCGCATGTCTTCTCAATTTTCGGTCTTGCTTGGTTTTTGTGTACATGACGAGAAATTATTAGGATGACTTAGCTGCCGTTTTTCCGGCTTTTCTTCTTACGTATTCGTTTTCGTATCTAATTCCCTTGCCTTTGTATGGTTCAGGTTTTCTCAGTGAACGAATTTCTGCTGATACTTGTCCCACTTGATGTTTATTTATTCCTGATACAATTAGAATGTTCTTTTTTTCTGGATCTTCTTTAAATTCAATTCCTTCCGGTGCGTTGTAGTCAATTGGGTGAGAGTAACCAAGGTTTAGGGTTACTTTTTTGCCTGAGATTTTGAATCTGTAACCAACTCCGTTGATTTCAAGTCTCTTTGCGTAGCCTTCAGTTACTCCTGTTACCATATTTTGGATCAGGGTTCTTGTTAGACCGTGAAGTGATTTCTTTTCTCTTTCTTCTCCGTCGCGGCTTACTGCGATTTCAGTGTCTGAAATTGTAACTTTCATTAGTGGGTGAGGTGTTAGGCTTAGTTCGCCTTTTGGACCTTTAACCATGAGTACACCGTTTGAAAGCGTTGCGGTAACTCCGTTTGGGATTTGGATCGGTAATTTTCCTATTCTTGTCATTGTTTTGGTTTGTAGGTTAGTAAACTTCACATAAATACTCACCGCCGAGTTTCATTTGTTTGGCTTTGTTCCCATCCATAACGCCTTTTGGTGTTGATAGGACAGCCATTCCAAGGCCATCTAAAACTCGAGGAATTTCTTTTACGCCAACATAAATGCGTTGTCCCGGTTTGCTGATTCGTTTCAGGTGCAAGTCAGTCATTCCATCTTTTAGTTCAATCAAAAGTTCTTTTGTAGCTCCTTCTCCAGTTACTGAAACAGAGTCCAAGTAACCATTGTCTTTTAATACCGTGCAAATAGCTTCTTTCATTTTTGAATATGGGACATTAACCATGCTTTTATTAGCACGCAAAGCGTTTCGAATTCTTGTGAGTAGATCTGCTATTGGGTCGGTTGTTTTCATTTTAATTTAATTGGTTTATGTGTGGTTGCGCCTTCGGCGCCTTAGCTTTGGCTCTAGTGGGAGCCTCCGCCACCCTTCGCTTTCGCTGCGGGTGTACTACCAGGAAGATTTTTTTACTCCCATTAATTCTCCCCTTTGGGCACGTTCACGGAAGCATATTCTACAGATATCAAACTTGCGAATGTATCCGTGAGAGCGGCCGCAAAGCGAACATCTATTGTATGTTTTAACTTGTTGCCCTGGTTTTGGGTCCAAGCCCAAACCGTGACGATGTTCTGATGCACGTTTTTGTCTTGCCGTTTTAACTATGAGAGATTTTTTTGCCATTTATTTAGTTGATTGATTAGGTTTTTTAACTTCATCCCTGAATGGGAAGCCAAGTGCTTTTAGAAGCAGGTAAGCTTCATAATTGGTTTTTGCACTTGTTGTTACTGTTATCTGCAAACCATGTGTTTTTTCCAACTTTTCTAGATCAATTTCAGGGAAAATTGTGCAGTCTTTGATTCCGATTGAATAATTTCCTTTTCCGTCAAAACCTTTTACTGAGATTCCTCTGAAGTCACGAACACGAGGCAAGGCCACGTTTGCGAATCTTTCTAAGAAGTCGTACATTCTTCTGTCACGCAAAGTTGTTGTCAGTCCAACCGGCATTCCAATTCTTAGTTTAAAGTTTGAAATAGCTTTTTTTGATTTTCTTAGTGATGGTTTTTGACCTGTCATAGCTGCAATATTGTTCTCAATATAGCTGAAGTCTTTTGTTCCTTGTGTGTACATATTTCCAATTCCAACACTTACGGTCACTTTTTTTACTTGAGGTAACGCGTGCATGTTCTTTTTATTCAGCTCTTTTTGAATAGATGCTGCGATTTCTTTTTCGAATTTTTCTTGAAGAGGTGCTTTCATTTTTTAGATTACTTTGTTAGTTTTCTTTGAGATTCGGGTCTTTTTTGTGCCCTTGTCTGTTTTTTCAACTTTGTATCCAACTCGAGTGCGCTTTTTTGATTCTGGGTCCATAAGCATTACATTGGAAATGTGCATTGGTGCCTCGAACTCAACTTTTTGTCCCGGTTTTTGAGGGGTCTTTTTAACATGTCTAGTCACTTTATTTACTCCTTCAACTACTACACGGTCTTTTTTTGGAAGAAGTTTAACAATCTTTCCGGTTTTACCCTTGTTTTTTCCTGTTATTACAACGATGTTGTCTCCTTTTTTAAGTTTCATTTTAAATTACTTCAGGGGCTAGAGAGATGATTTTTTGATAACCTTTTTCACGCAATTCTCTTGCAACCGGTCCAAATACGCGGGTTCCTCTTGGAACGCCATCAGCGTTAACAATTACTACTGCGTTTTCGTCGAATCTTATTGCTGAACCGTCTTTTCTCTTTAATTGTGAGTTTGTGCGAACTATAACTGCACGTTGTACACTCTTTTTCTTTACCGCACCTTTTGGTGAGGCTTTTTTTATGCTGACAACTATTTGGTCTCCCAGGCTAGCATATCTTCTTTTAGAACCACCGAGTACCTTTATACATTGGACCTCTTTGGCTCCGCTGTTGTCTGCGACAGAAAGAATTGTTTGTGCTTGTATCATTGTTTAGGTGTTTTATTCGGTTTCGCTCACGTTTGTTCGCGATTTGGCCTCCGCTTTAGGCTCCGGCGATACTCCCTTCGGTAGTATCCGCCATCTTTTAAGTTTTGAGATGGGTTTGGTTTCGGAAATTGTTACTATATCTCCAACTTGTGCTTTGTTTTCTTCATCATGAGCATGGTACTTCTTTGAGACACGATATCTCTTTTTGTACTTTGGATGGGTGCGATAGCTGTGTACTTCTACAACGGCTGTTTTAGCACCTGATTTTGATATGACATTTCCTTTTTTAGTTCTCATTTGCTTGGGTTTCAAGTTTAACGGTGTTAATGCGGGCAATATATTTTCTTAAGCCCTTTACCATATGTGATTTTTTGTCTTCTCCTACTCTTACATGAAGTGCAATTTTTGCAAGTTCAGCTTTTGCTGCTGTTTCCTCAGTGCTGAGGTCTTTCACGTTCATTTTTCGAAGGTCCGTAATTGGGAGAATTTTATGAGCCATTTTAGTCGTGCAGTGTTACGAATTTTGTTTTCACAGGTAGTTTTCCGGATGCAAGACGCATTGCTTCTCTTGCCACTTCTTCCGGGATACCATCCATTTCAAATATTACTGTTCCTGGTTTTACTAGTGCTGCGTATTTTTCAACTGAACCTTTTCCTGATCCCATTGGCACTTCCGCTGCTTTTGCTGTTACCGGTTTGTGAGGGAAAACTCTGATCCAGATTTTTCCTCCACGTTTGACGTATCTAGTCATTGCTCGTCGAGCTGCTTCAATTTGTCTAGAACTAATTTCTTTGGTTTGCATGCTTTTTAGTCCGTATTCTCCGAATGCAATGCTGTGTCCTTTTTGAGCATTCCCGCTGTAGCTACCGCGCAGTCTGAACCATTTTCGATATTTTGATTTTTTCGGTAGTAACATTTTTTAAGAATTAAGTCTTTTTTTATTGAATACTTCGCCCCGATTGATCCAAACTTTCACTCCGATAGCACCATAAGTTGTATTAGCCTGTGATGCAGCAAAGTCTATGTCTGCACGGAAAGTGTGAAGTGGGATTCTACCTTCAGATACAAATTCATTTCGAGCAATTTCAACTCCGTTTAGTCTACCACCCATTCTTACTTTTACTCCGATTGCACCAGCCTCAATGGCTTTTTGAACGGCCATTTTTGCTGCGCGTCTGTATGAGACACGTCTTTCGATTTGGCTTGCAATTGAGTCTGCAAGAAGTTTGGCTTCTAATTCCGGTTTTTTGATTTCTTTTATGTTCAAAGTGAATTTATATCCGAATTTTTTTTCTAGTTCTCCTTTTAATTCTTCAACGGATGCTCCTTGACGACCGATGATCACTCCCGGTTTTGCGGTATGAATATTTAATGTTATGTCGTTTGCGTTTCTTTGAAGTTCTAGATAAGAGACCCCCATGTCATTCAATTTTTTCTCAACAAATTCACGGATTTCCAAGTCTTCTTTAAGCATCTTGGCATAGTTGCGTTTACCTGCATACCAACTTGAGTTCCATGTCCGGATAATTCCGGTTCTCATTCCAACTGGATTGACTTTTCGTCCCATAGATTATTTGTTAGTGGGTTTCTTTTTTGATGGTTGCGCCTTCGGCGCTTTAGCTTCGGCCTTTGTAGCGGCCTCAGCCTGCTTCGCTTTGCTCGCAGTGACATCTACAAGTACTGTAACGTGAGAGTTTCTCTTTAAGATTGGGTGAGCTCTACCGCGAGAAATGGGTACACTTCTTTTGAAGGTTGGAGCTTTATTAACGACGATCTCTTTAATGAAAAGTTTTTTTGGTTCCTGTTTAAAATTTGTTTCTGCGTTAGCTGCGGCGGATTTTATCACCTTTGTAAGAATCTTGGCACCTTTTTTTGGAGTAAATCTTAATTGGTTAAGGGCATCCTCCACCATTTTTCCTCTAACTAGACCTGCTACAAGGTTCATTTTTTTAGGTGAGATACGTGCGTTTTTTAGTACTGCTTTCATTGATTAAGCTTTTTTATTAGGGTGTCCGCGGAATTTGCGGGTAGGGGAGTATTCACCAAGGCGGTGACTCACCATTTGTTCAGTTACAAATACTGGAATGAAGTCCTTGCCGTTGTGAACTGCGAAAGTGTGGCCAACGAATTCCGGTGAAATTTGTGAGTTTCTTGCCCAGGTCTTGATAACTCTTTTGTTTTGACCCATTGCCTGCACTTTTTTCAGCAGTTTTTCGTCAACGTACGGTCCTTTGTATGAACTTCGTCCCATGTTAATTTACGTTAGTGACTACTTTCCCTTTTCGGGTACGAACAATCATATCGTTGCTCGCTTTTTTACGTGCTCTGGTCTTAACTCCAAGAGCATGGAGTCCCCAAGGTGTTTTTGGATATTTCATACCAATAGGACTTCCTCCTTCTCCACCACCATGCGGGTGATCGCAAGGGTTCATGGCTTTACCTCTAACTTGAGGTCTGCGGCCTTTCAAACGAGTGCGACCAGCTTTTCCAACCACTGCATTTTGATGGTCAATATTGGAAACGCGACCGATGTCAGCGTAGCAGGTTTTGTGCACAAAGCGCACTTCTCCAGAAGGGAGCTCGACGTGTGCGAGATCTCCGTCCAGGGAAACAAGCTTTGCTCTTGCTCCCGCAGAGCGAGCCAATTGGCCTTTTCCACTAAGGTTTAATTGAATGTTTGAGATTTCAAATCCAACCGGAATAGATTCAAGCATCATTCGGTTTCCAACTTTTGCTTTAGTCTTCTTTGCTGTCATAATTTTGTCTCCAATCTCAATATCAGCAGGTGCTAAGTGGTAACGTTTGTCTCCATCTTTGTAAGTAACAAGCATCAAGAAAGCGCTGCGATTTGGATCGTATTCAAGAGCTGTTACAACTCCTTCAACGTTTAGTTTATCTGTTCTTTGTGTATCTATTGCTCGAAGCTTTCTTTTGCAACCTCCTCCTCTGTGACGAACTGTGATTGAACCGCTAGAGTTTCTTCCTGAATTTTGCTTTTTAGGAGACAAGAGGCGTTTTTTCCCCTTAACTTGCACGTTTTTAGAAGGTTTTAGCTCATCATAGGTGAGCACACTCATCTGTCTTCTTGCGTTCGACGTTGGTTTAACTTTTTTGATCGGCATTATTTCTTAGCTTTAGTGAGGGTTAGTTTTTCTCCCTTTTTAAGGGTGATTATTGCTTTTTTTGCAGGTTTTCTTTTTTCAAGTAGGTTTCTTGATTTTCCGAATCTGAATTTTGGTTTTGCTTTTACAATGTTTACATTTGCAACTTGGGCTCCAAACAGGCTCAAGATTGCGTTTTTTACATCTACTTTAGTTGCATCAGAATGAACTTCAAAGGTGTATTTTCCAGCAGTTTCACCTGTTACACTTTTTTCCGTCAGAACCGGTCGTTTGATTACTTTTGAGATATTCATTTTTCTTTGGTTGAAAGTTGTTTCAGAGCCGTTTCTGTAATAAGAAGATTGTCGTATTTTGTCAGGTCCACTGGATTAAGGTAGTTAACATCAAGAACTTTTGCGTTTTTAAGATTTTTTGCAGATTTTTTCAGAGCTTCTTCTTCCTGACCGTATGCTACGAGCACGTTTCTATTTACAGGTAGTTTCGCAACTAGTGCTGCAAAGTCTTTTGTTTTTGGTTTATCGAGTTCGAATTTATCCAGAGCAAGCAGTTTGCCGTTCTTTGCTTTAAGGGAGAGTATTCCGTATAGAGCTTTTTGTCTCTGTTTCTTTGGCATCATTACTTGGAAATTTCTTTCTTTAGAAGGTCCAAATGCTACTCCTCCTCCGTGCATATGTGGGCTTCTGATTGAACCTTGTCTTGCACGTCCAGTACCCTTTTGACGGAAAGGCTTGCGTCCTCCACCTGATACTTCGCTTTTGATAAGAGTGTGGGCGATTGGTCTTCTTGCGTTTGCTCTTTGGTATAGAAGGTACTCATGTATCAAGCCTTCAGAAGCTTCAACTTCGAACACGTTCTTGTCCAGGGTTACGTCACCCTTCTTTTCTCCTTTCTGATTGTAAAGTGGTGCTTTCATTATTTCTTTCTAATGATTACGAGTGATCCTTTTGCTCCCGCAACTGGTCCTTTTATACCTATAAGGTTTTTTTCAGGGTCGCGGTAGACAATTTCAACGTTTTTCAATGTAACTTGATCGCATCCCATGCGTCCCGGCATTTTTTTACCTTTGTGTACGCGTCCAGGGCGAGCACAGGCTCCAATTGAACCCGGTTCGCGGTGGTGGTGAGACCCGTGTGTTTCAGGTCCTCTAGAGAAATTGTGTCTCTTGATTACACCCTGGAAACCTTTACCTTTTGAAACTGAAGTAATTTTCACTTGTTCATTGTCTTCAAAAATGTCCACTTTAACTTCGTCACCTGCTTTCAAAGAACCATCTTCGGTAATACGAAACTCCCTAAGATGGCGGAATTTTTTGTTCTTTGTAGGTTTCTTTAATGCTTCGAAACCAAGGACAACTGCCGGATATCCATCTTTCTCAGCCGTTTTAACTTGTACCACCATGTTAGGTAGACATTGTACAACGGTGAGAGGGATCACACGACCTTCGTCATTATAGACGCGAGTCATACCGATTTTTTTGCCGAGTATACCTGGCATATCCATTAGGGTTTAGGAGAATCTTTGGTCTTTATTCCTGTTGTACAGGAGCCGGGGATTCCGCGATTAAACTAAATGCCCGCAGATTCTAAAGGGGTAAGAAGCGAGAGTCAATAGATTTTTTGTCTAGTGTGAATATTTTTCGTAGTTGTCTATGTGGCGTCTTAGTTCTACTTCAATGTCTATTCCTAGGGAAAGAGCAATTTCTGACAGGATGAAACGAATATTTGGAATATGAGTTAATTGGTGCAATTCAACTTCTACATTTGTTGATAGCGGAATAAGTCCAAACAATTTTCTTATAAAATCAACAAAAATGTGGCTATTTTGATAAGTTTTCAGCTCTGACGAATCGAGAGATTTAAGTGTGGCTAAAAATTGTGCCAGTTCTAATTCTGTTTCTTGCATTATTTGATCTACTGATTGTAGAGCACTGTTTTGTGAATTAATAGAGCTTTGTGGAATTCTTGCCACTCTGTGATATGCCTTCTTAGAGTGAATGATAGTTGACAGAACGGTTTCTAAATATGTTGCGGCGTCTTGGGGAGAGGACAGATGTACTTCTTCAAGTTGATTTGATTCCATTTTTTAAATTAGTGGATTTTATATAAGAAAAGGCGCGCGGCGTCAAGCTGCGCGCCTACTTCCTTTTTCTGAAATTATGATTTTTTTGTAGTTTTTTTCTTTTTGGGCTCTTCTTCAGTTTTTTCCTCCATGATCATTTTAATTTCAATATCTACTCCTGATGGAAGAGCCAGGTTTGAGAGCATTTCAATGGTTTTTGGCGTGGTGTGTGTTATGTCAACTAGTCGTTTGTGGGTTCGCATTTCATACTGGTCGCGGGCATCTTTGTGAACAAAAGTTGAGCGGTTGATTGTTATTTTGTCGATTTTTGTTGGCAAAGGGATTGGCCCAATGACAACAGCACCGGTTTTTTCTGCAGTTTCAATAATGAGTGAAGCAGCTTCATCTATGACGCGATGGTCGAAAGACTTTACTTTGATACGAATTTTTTGATTAGCAGCCATATTAACGGGTTAAAAAATACCGAGATTATTAACCTCGGCTTTTTTAGAGTCCTTCCGAGGTGTCCCGCTCCAGAAGAGCGAGGCGCGGCGGAAAAAACTCCACAGCGCTATTTTGTGGATACTTTTTAAAGGAATCAGCTGAAAAAGTCAAATATTATTCCGTTGCCGGAGTAATTTCCGGTCCAACGCATACCCAAGTACCAGGTTCGTTTTGACCTGCTATTGAGAGTTTTTGACCGTGATCTGTACAGTTTGCTTCTAGGTCTGTAACGTTATGAAAAGTGTCTGAAAGACACGCTTCTTTTATTCTGTTGCGGCTTTCTCCAAGAGAAGCAAGAAGCTCATCCAAAGTTGTGGTTGGGCATTCGCCTTTTGCAAGGTGATATTCCGGTCCACAGTCTGGTAATGCAGGTGTGTCAACAGAGTGATGAGCGCAACCAGCAGATAATGCAGTTAAAAATGTTAGGTTTTCTAATGGTTTATTTATCATATGGTATTAATCGTTTTTTTCCGGATTAGCTGTTGATTTTGCAATCAATGCTTCTGCTTTCATTTTAGCTTGGATGACCCTTAATGAATCAGGAAGCTTTTTCTCATCATGTTGATTGATGATTCTTTTTAATGATTCTTCGCTGATGTTAATGTCTTTTTCGAACATAATAATGTATTAGAGGATCTGATTGTACATGTTTTACCTAGTTTGTCAATCTTTATATTAATTTCATAAGTGTTACACCTGATTTTACCTAGAAAGTGTCAATAAACAGTTGATTGAATGTCTGATTCATTGCGTAGGAAGGAGAAGCGAATTGCCCGGTAATCACGATTTTGATTGTATTCATTTCCATGAACTGGTGATTTAAGACTTGCAAAAGATGGGAAAATGGGCTATAATGATATGATAAATTTTAATACTTTTATAATAATTTATATGAAAAAAGTAACTATAAATTCAATAGTAATGCTACTAGTAGGTGCAGTTATAGGTACGGTTGTAACCTATGTGCTAATTGCTGGGGTAGGTACAGATTTACAAGGAAGATTTGGTGGTAAAACAATGCAATTAAAGCAAACTGGTCCAACAACTCCTTATGAGCAGCAAATGATTATGCAGGATGAGACTATTCTCAAACAAGAAGAGGCTGAAACAACAAAGAAAGTTGATCCGGGAGAAGCTGCCGAAGTTGATATTCCAGTATCAAAAAGTGGCGGAAATACTGATACAGATTTCAATGTACCAATGACCGTTCCAACAAAGAAATAATAAAAAATCAAACAAAAAAAGGCCCTGCAAAATTGCGGGGCTTTTTAGTTATTATTTATTGCTTGTTTACTGAATGGTTCGCCGGCAATAAAAACTTTTGGAGCAAGGTTGTTGGTAGTGTCAGCCGGAAATTGTTTTGCAAATTCATCTAGGTTTAGTCTTGAAACGATTTCTCTTTCTGAAGAAGGTGTTGCCAATGTGTTGGGTGTTGAATTAAGTAAAAAAGTTAAATATGTCTTTTGTAGATCAGTCTTTGGAGGAAAAGAAGGAACCACATGCTTCCGCTTAGGAAGGTGACGGCGGCTGAAAAGGGGAGGGAAAGTGTTAAAAAGCAGATAGCTAGAGTATAACAACCCAAGAAAGTCGGGATTGAAGTTTGGAGTTTTATGGGGCCGATTTTTTCTTTGAAACCGTGATAGACCTGGGGGAGCAGGGCTGTTGTGAAGACAATATTGACTATTGTTATTACCAGGTCTTGCCAGATCATTTTTTTTGCAGGTTTGTGAAGTTGGTCAGGTTAAAAATACCATGAACTTATTGCTGCGAACAATTTGGAAGATTCTAACTAGTCAATTCATCTGTTAGTTTTCTTCTTTCCTCATTTAACCTTTGTTTTTCTTCTTCAAGTTTTTTCCTATCAGCATACATTTTTCTAATTCTTTGTTGCATTGACGGGTCTTCAAGTTTTGCTTTTAGAGCTTCGGCTGCTTTCATCATTTCTTCAGGAGGTTGAGTTCCAGCAATAAAATCTACTATTTCTTCCCTTTTGGTTAAAATTTGTAACATTTTTTCTATTGAGTTGGGTTGCATAAATTGAGGTCGAGAGTCGGTAGTGCCTTCACTTCTTACGAAGTAAGCAGCGGGTTGTCCGGGAAAGCTTTCGTGTGGCCCCATTATTCTGCCCGGAATAATTACCATTTTAGTTGGTTCCGGGATTGTTTCAGGATTTTTTGCAAAATCTTTATATTCATTGGTAATTGCTTTAATGATTTCATCATTATTTTTCGAATCCATAGTAATTTGAATTAATGTACACTATTATTATACCATATAAAGCAGGATAGACAAGCTTTTGTTGTTAACAAAAAGCTCCTCGGGGGAGGAGCCTAATGTTTTATTTATTTTTAATTTGTGAATGAAAAGCTTGTGTAGAAGTCATCAAATTGGTCGTCCTCAATTGCACCGTTTCCGATCATATATAATTTGCCATTGCTTTGGAAAAAAACCGCTCTGTAAATCCAGTCTGTCTTTGTGTTGGTTGTGACAGTCACCAAAGTTCCGGAAATTCCGTCTACTGTTACAGGTGTTCTTGTTTCTTGTCTGTCGTTAAATTGGTCTCCCATTTGTGCAATTTCAGCTTCCATGTCGCCATTTTGGAGAATTTTAATTGACCATAGGAAGTCATTTTCATTAGTGGGCCCGAATGTGATTAGGCTTGCTCCACCTGCATCAGCTTCATTGTATCCCCAGTCTGCAGGGTAGTTGATTTCAAATCCGTAGGTGTCACTTTGGTAGTTTTGCCAAGCGGTTTCATTAGTTTCGGTTTCTTCAGGGGTGATTTCTTCCGGGGTGATTTCTTCCGGTGTGGTTTCTTCAGCTGATTCATTAGTAGCTTCATCAACTGCTTCTTGAACGATTTCGTTCACTTTATTTTTGATATTTTTTTTGTTGATTTTTGGTTTGTCAGTGCCACATGCCGCCAAGGTTAATGTGGTGATAACTAGAATTGCAATAAGTTTTTTCATAGAATGTTTGTTAAATAATT